>Ga0099822_1003905_pt1 | contig 19267 bp, 6 predicted proteins | sample CowpeawhiteBW_FD_76839 | JGI IMG/M metagenome (GOLD analysis project Ga0099822, IMG submission 76839) | Root nodule microbial communities of legume samples collected from California USA - Cow pea white BW | ecosystem: Host-associated > Plants > Roots > Nodule | place: USA: California | collected...
ATAAAGTCTTCCCAAGAGACTAATGGAATACTTTCAGCTCGTACCATATATATATATATATATATATATATATATATATATATATATATATATATATATATATATATTTTTTTTCAAACATTAATAATCTTATTACATAATAAAAATATAATATATGTGTATGTATATATATATATATATATATATATATATATATATATATATATATATATATATATATATATATATATGGTACGAGCTTAAAGTAATTCCATTAGTCTCTTGGGAAGACTTTATGGTGGTGTTTTTGTAGTGTATGTAATAAAATAAGGATTCAAGTAAGGTTGCATCCTGACACTCTAATGAATCAGTCAGACTCACATAGAGTAGATGGTCCATGTCGTCAGAGTACCATGAGGCCCTAGTCTTTTGCAGGATAATGACCCTAGATGATCATGGATTAACCTTATGTGTGGTCCCATAAGCAATAACTCTGCAAAGCAGTAGAGGCCACCACAATGCAAGCAACCGGTGGATCCGATTTTACTACATGTGTCCGGATAATTGAGTTATAGGAGCTTTTATTGTTTGCTATCATATGTTTTGTGTGCTTACTGATTTGCCGGTTTATAATCTATTTATAATCTACATGCTTATTCATAAAAAAAAAATTCTATAATTTACCTTTTTCTCTTTGTGTTTATTTGCAATGATCACCAATTTTAGTGTGAGCAGATGTGAAGATCCCTGGTGATCACCATGATTATGGAGACGTTGTTGTCTAGTTAGACATGTTGAATCTTGCTGTCTGAGCATATTTTGATGAACCATTTATTTTGTGATTCCTTGCTCTGTGAGCAATTCTTATTTCATCATGGTGATCACTAGGGTAATTAAATACATTATTTTTGTATTTTTTAACTAGAATGAAGTAATAAAGTAGTACATTTTTTTATCTAGATAAGTAATTTGTTAATTTTTTTTTATCAAACTATCATTTTCCTTATATGAATTGTGTTTAAATCACTAAATAATATTGAAAATATATTTTTTAACCTAAAATTGGTTTTCTTGAAAGTATCAATCGGTTCAAAATTAAATATTTTATTCTTTTGTAAAAGGTTTATATATTCGTTAAAAAATTAATTTGTCCCTCGAAAACTCAGCCTATTTAAAAGGAGAAAAGAAGAAGTGAGAAAGCTATATAAAACTTTGGTCAAAATATATATATATATTTTGTTAAAGTTTATAAAAAAATATTAATTAGAAAATAAGTCATTAAGCAAAATGTAAAACATACTAAAATGTCTAATTTTGAACATGAATAAAATAACATTTAAAAGAGTCTGACCGTCATATCTTTTCTCAACTTTATTTCATTGACCCGAATGAATATATTCCTTTATATAAAACTCAGTCTATCACACATTACCGCGTTAAGTTGACACATAATTAAGGTGGAACCCACCTCCTCTGCTAAGACAAATAAACAACAAAAACATTATTTTCATGGTAAAATGTCAAAAAGCACTTACAGACCAGCTAGCAAAAGCAATCTTAACAAAATCAAAACCATACTTTGCACCAACGAACGAATCATTGTCCTTCCAAAACGGCAGGAAACAATTTTCACCCATCTTCAAAGTTCAAAAATGGCACAATTTGAACACAAATTGAACAAAAAGCAGGTTGAAGAGAGAACCTAGTCCAACACATTCTTCACACGTACAATTATTATTATTATGTTTTTTTTCTTTTGAAAAGAGTACATAACAACGCGTATGTGTGTTTCTTCTCATTCCTAAACCGTGTTGACAGTGTCATCTGCATTACCCATATCACAAGGAAGACAGAAAAATAAAATGTGCATTAATTTGCATTTCGTTTTTCTCTTCTGGTGCAAGCAAACCAAACAGCGTGGTCTTTGGGTGGGTGGTGTGAAATTGGAAATTGGAAATTGATGAGGACGCAGACTCTACACTCCTCCCCATACTCCATAGTCTCTACCCTTTGAACTTTGAATTAAGCTCTTTTGTTTTGTCCCCTAAACACCAAACCCTTCCAGCTGTCAATATTTTCACTGCATTATATTAATCAAATAAATATCATTACTTATTATAAAATCATTCACTGCATTTAAATCATCGTGCCCCACCACCACCTCCACCCCATTTATGTTCTAACAATTACTGTGTGATTCTTCTTTCCACCATAAAGCCACAAGTATAACAACAAAATGCAGCCATTAAAACTTAATTTGACTTGGTAAATTCAAATTTTAAAACAAATTAGCATCACTCATCTTCTACATATACCCCAGCTAATATTGAGCTATACTCAACAAACAATACAACTCTCTCTCCCTTCTCTCTATATCTCTCTTTCTCTCTTTTTTCTGGTTCAAGTTTGAAAAACAAATACACCATGACTATGACAGATGTCTTGAGTGAAGAACAGATTGTTGATTTTAAGGAGGCTTTTGGGTTGTTTGACAAAGATGGAGATGGTGAGCAAAATTTCTCCTTTTTTGGTTGTGTCTATAATTTTCATAAAATGGTATCTATTATTTTGTTCCCTTCAATTCATCTTTTTAGATTGATAGAATTCTTGTCAGTGTCTTATGTTGTGATCAACTGTGTGCTTCTTAGGCTGCATTACTGTGGAAGAACTGGCCACTGTCATTCGGTCGTTGGATCAGAATCCCACAGAAGAAGAGCTCCAAGATATGATAAGTGAAGTCGATGCAGATGGCAATGGAACCATTGAATTTGACGAGTTCTTGAGCTTGATGGCCAAGAAAGTGAAAGTAAATTAAGTTCCTTTTGTTCCATTCATTTTTGTTATGCATATGTATACATGACATTTCAACAAGTCCTATTCAGTTGATATTTGATTTTGTGTGGCCAAAACTTTATCTCCCTTTTCATTGTACAATAATCAAAGACTAAGTTGGTGCTGTGTTCTTTCTCCCTTAGGACACTGATGCAGAAGAAGAGCTCAAAGAGGCTTTCAAGGTTTTTGACAAAGATCAAAATGGTTATATATCAGCTAGTGAGGTATGCTTTTATTTATTTATTTATTTCTCTGTTGTATTGGTTTTCTTTCTTTCATGACAAGATCATTGGAAATCTTCATTGTCATCACATCATAGATTTCTGAAAATTTTGATAAGAACAATGTAGGTGGACCAAGATAAGTTGCAAATTTAGTTTACAGCTCTTTTCATTTGAAAGAGTTAAAGCTCTTTACATATTTTCTTTCTACCTAAATAATTATAGAGAAAGAAAGTTTTCAACTTCTTTCTCATCTTTTAAATTACAAGTTTAAATTTTAATAACCAAAAAACTGACTATTATATTCAGAACTTAAAAGCTCATGGCATTCTTTCACCAAATGTTCAATGACAGCTTTTTGATCTTCCACTTTTAAAATAATATATATATTTTTAGTATTATCTAGACTCAAGAAACATGCAAAATTTTGTAATTTATATATGTAAAAACTACACAACTAGGACAGTAGACCGTACTTCCGCATGCACTGAATATCAGTTGCTTGATTAAAATATATATGCATCGGGTTTGACATTTGAGTGTTGTAGAGAATCTTATATTTCTTTTTTTTTTCTCTCACTCAAGTATATATATATAAAAGTTATACACACATGTAGCTACTATATGACAGTGGTGAAAAGATTTATATTTGTTTCTGGGTTGTGCAGTTGAGACATGTCATGATCAACCTAGGAGAAAAACTGACAGATGAGGAAGTGGAGCAGATGATTAAAGAAGCAGATTTGGACGGTGATGGCCAAGTTAACTATGATGAATTTGTCAAGATGATGATGACAGTTAGATGAAGCACTCACCTAATTGAATTGGATAAATTTATTATTCAAATTTCATTCGCTTCCAATCTTCTTCTCAGAAAATAATGTGTTGTTATTATTGTTTGTTTGTTGTATTGTATTGTACTTAGCAATGACCAAGTAGTAGAGTGGCTAGTCAACCAACCCCCTTGGATTTGATCCATTCCAACTCAAAATTAAATTACCATTCTTGTAATTTTGGTTCAACATTTTCTGTATTCCCAGAGTAAGAAGGATGAACAAGTTTTGTCATACTACATTGACAAGTTTAAGATTCTATTAAACCTATTTTGGGTTGTGGATTATTAATTTTCTCTTAATGAAATCAAACACCGACTAGTAAACAAGAAGAATGTAGAAATAGGAATAGAGTTCATTCTTGGTGCAGATCAAGTCTCACGTAATCACAATTTTTTTGGTAAACGAAGTTCAATACAATGTTCTTGGTTTTGGATCTAGCACAAAGCTTTAAACCATAATGGTACTTTGATTTCACAGTGGATAAGAATTGGTAAGAAACAGGGAAAGGCATAGTCATAGGCAGTTGAATAGTTGAACATAGACTGAAAATAGAGACAAACTACAGTAAGTACATATATCTTCAGGTCCAAAGTAGAAAGCCTTCAAATGCATTAATCAAAAGCTGGCGGATCTAACTTCATGAGGCACTGACATGTTTGATTTTCTCCTATCTGTGATTTTGTGTAGGTGGCAGGAAGACTTTTGGTCTTGTTTGGACTGTTCTATTTGTGACTGTTAACAAATAACCAGACATCTGATTCATGATTTGTACCTAACAAACTAGAACTGCAGTGTTCTAACATTTCTCTTTTGAAAGCTTTTTTATTTTAATGGGCTAAGTATTTTTTTTAATTCTTGAATATTGATGTGAAATTAAAATTTGTTTTTGTCTGAAATTTTAATATATTTTGGCTTTTAAATTTTAAAAATGAATGAATATAGTCTTTTTAGTTTAATTAAATTAAATTTTTTTATATATTAAATATATTTTCTGATACATATTAAAACGAAAATGCGTCAAATTATATAAATAATTCAAATATTAGCATGAAATGAAACATGTTTAACATGTCAAAAAAATCTAAAGTAATTTAATTAAAAGAATTATATCCACTCATTTTAAAAGTTTAAAGACTTAAATGTATCAAACTTTTAGACAGAAAAAAGTATTAATTTTGCGTGTAGGGACTATTAACATATTTAACCGTAATTTAATTCTATAACTATATATGCAAACTTGCATTGCATCCCTTCTCTAAAGTTTAAAACACTAGAAATAGTAGAGGAGAATATTTATGTATATAAGAATATATAAGAGTGTGAAAGGAAAAGACGTGTGTTTTTTTTTTTTTTTTATAGGACTTGTTTGTTTATTAACTTAATAAGAATTCGTTTTTTTAACATTTTTTTCAACTTTAATCTTTAAATAATTTTAAATTATCATTAATCTAAATTTAATTATTTCATAAATTAAAATAATTATTTTATTAATTTAATAATTATTTTTTAAATTCAAATAATTTATTCATAACAATTAATTATTCTAATAATAAAAAGTATACATATCCTCTTCTTAAATCATCTTTTCTTACCATAAATCTCTTATTCAATTCTAGTCATTTTGAATATTCACTATCGCTAGAGTAATCTACACGAAGAGCTCTACCAAAACCCTCCTTTCAGTTTCTCTTAATGGTGAATTCGAATTCTTGTCCATTCTTTGTAGCAATTTGTTTTCTTCTACATGCAATCTTTTTTGCTTTGAATGTTACTTCCATTCATCCTTTGGTTGAGACTCTAATGTTGTGTCTTGATCGTCATTTGGGTCTTTTGTTGTGTAGATACAGTGTTTTAATGTGTGGAGCTATTTAGGGAGTAAAGAACACTGCTAGGTCAAGACTATAACGTAAGGGAAGCTATTTTGTTTGCAAATTTAATGCTTTATTGTTGAAGTATAAAACATAGGTTTGATTTTTTTTTGTGAATGTTGATAAAGCTTGAAAAAGTCTCTAAGAGACGAAATTTTAATGAATGATGTTTACAGTGGTGATGATTTTCTTTTGTGTGAAAAAAGTTAAGACTGTTGTAAGAGGAAGAGAATTTGGTTTGTGATTTGTAATTATTAAGGGTAGATGAAAATGCTGGATGAGATAAATTAATTTGTGGATAATACTATTGGCGTTATGAAATTTGTACAATCAGATGTTGTAAAAGTTTTTATAGTATAATTTTTGAAGAATGAGTATGATTTTTGTGAAATTTATGATTCAATGATTTTTGCGGGTCTAATTGCTTGAAGGACTTTGATTAGTGGCGGATTATAGTTGTGACAGGAGGGGCCATGGCCCCCCAAATTTTTTAAAATTATATGTAATATATTATTAAGAATTAATTAAATTTAAATTAAGTAAAAATTTTATTTTTTTATAAAACACAATATATAATAATAATAAATAACAAAATATAAATTAAATATATTAAAGAATAAAAAAACATAAAATATTATTTATTTTTTCTTTTATTATTTTTTAGTTTTTAATCGATTGTATTTGTTTTTTATTTTCACATGTTCTCTTTTATTTATTAAGAAAAAACAGGAAGTTAAATACATATTGCTCTAGTTTCTTATATCTTCTTTTTCATTATTGAAGAAAAAAGATTTAATTCTCTCTTGTATCGGAAAATATTAGTTTAAAAATTTAGTATTTGTTTTGAATCTCATAAGCCTTGTATATTATTTTTTATGAATATAAAATAAAAAGTAATGTATTATATGTTTTTTTCATAACTAGTTTTTAACTGTGACTTAATTATAATAAAATAATACATTCATTTTTTGAAGACTGATAAAAGGGAAGCTACATGTGAAAAAGACCAATTCAACCTCAATTGTTCAATTAGATAAGTCAATCACTTTTTAAGATTGGAAGAGTTACAGGTGAGAAGTTTCATATTAATTCTTTGAAATATAATATAGGAAATGCTCTTAAATATGATAATATCTCAACTATCATTTAGAATGGGATCCATATTCAATACAATTTCAAAACTATAATTTTTTAAAGAAAAACATCCAAGAAGAGTTCAATATTAATACTAAGTTATGTACCCTTGTTATATTAATGACAATAACTAAATATGTAAATTTTAACTATATTATTTTGATCCTTACAAATTTTTTTTGTCAAGATCTACCATTGGCTTTGATGTAGTAAGATGATTTTACTTATGACCTTTATCTTGTGCGAAGGAAGGGGTAATATTTTTCTAAATGATTTGTCTTATGTGCTTCCTGTGTGACTATGAATGTATTAACATATGTTTGACAATGCATGTATAAATTGAATTGTAAAATTTTAAATAAATATATTTATTTTAAATTGTTATAAAATTGTTTTTATTTTTAAAGTAACTCTAACATTTGTCTATAAATTATAGATATATAAATATTTTTAAAAAATTTAAATAAATATCAGTGCAAAATATACATTTAAATGAACTTAATTTTGTTAAAAATATCAATTATAATAAAAATACCATTGTAAAATATTTATAAAAATTAAATTTGATGTAGGGATGAAATTGATTCAGTTTTAAAAAAATTAGGACCAAATTGAGACAAAATAACAAATACAGGGACTACATTGAGACTTCTCACATCCAATAGTGATATGTGGCATTGTCACTGCCGAATCACACTGTTTTACCACGTGGCACAATGTCAGATTGACATGTGACAATTTTTTTTAAATAATAAAAAAAATTAAAAAAAAATCAAAAAAATCCTGTACTGACACGTGACACATAGTTAATACCGTTACTGTACTACTAACGGAAAGAAAGGCACAACGAAAGTTAAGCAAACACATAGCCCACATACACTAAGGAACGAAGGCTCTGGTACCATAAAAATGTGACATCCCATTTAAATAGAATAATCTACTCAATAAAATATCGCATGATTATATAATGGAGAGCAATCAGATTTGGAACAACATACTCAAGAACCCAACTGTTACAGTCATCCAAAAGGGTACTGAAAAGAAACTTAGGCGTACTGTAATGCCATACACATAAAATAAATCCAGGGAAAATAACAGTTTTGCAAAAGGGCTGCTCTAGAGCAATGAATTACAAAAAGGGGCACTAGGCCACCAACTATTCCTGAGAGCAACGAAGACAACAGGTTCACATCACACAGCACCGCTGCCACCACCAAGTCTACCTTCACTGTTTCCTCCATCTGCTCCCACCATTATGGCGATCATTGCAAATGAGAAAATAAAACAAGGACATACATAACAATGAAAGGGTAAGCTAGTGTAATTTAATTTAACATACAAATAGCAAACAAGTACTTAAACAATTCAAGCATGCAACACTGTGAATAGAGAATCATAGTATAGCAGACAAGCAAGACACTATGACTCAATTATCCGGATACATATACTAAGGTCGGATTCACTGGACGCTTACACTCGTGGTGGTCTCTACTGCTCTGCAGAGCCATTGCCAATGGGTTTCACCCTACCACACACAATGTTAGCCTTTAACGTCTAGGGCCATTATCTTGCCAAAGACTGGGGCCTCCCGCTACTCTCACCACTTGGGTCAGTTTGCTCTACTTGAGACTCACTGACCCTTTAGAGTTTCGGGATGCGATCCTTACTTGAATCCATATCTTAATATATACACTACACACCACCATGAGATCTCCCCACGAAACTCATGGAATTACGCCTATCACATACAGATCTCATGATCCTCATACTATAACCATCAATTGTTATCTCCACATTGAATTCCCATGCACTTTCTCAACCAACCAAACAGAATTCCATATATTACTCATGCTAACATACAAATTTCAGTGCATACAACTCACACAACTCATGCAATTACACCATAATCATGCATGTTCGAGATAAATAGCCACACCTAAGGTAAACAGGAATCAAAAACATAAATCTGCAATATCCTCGCATGGGCTAGAAGCCCTCGCCTGAGCTACAGCGATTGTCTCGCTTAAGCTAAGCCTTCTCGCCTAGGCGAGACCTGAAACAGTGGCACTTTGCGAGCCCTCGCTTGGGCGAGTCCAGCTCGCCTGGGCGAGATCATCATTCGCCCAAAAATAAAAACCCCTCGCCCAAAAATAAAAATAAAGTCCCTTACCTTCTTGATGCAAGAAAAGGGACAGCAACTTAAAGAGCACGACTTAGGCACGATGGCTCCACAGACTAGGATGGTGAACTGAAACAAAACCTAGGACCCAAACTAGAGTAAGAGAATGAACCTTAAACGCAACAGAACACCCAACTAGAAAAGGAGAAGGAAAAGGCCACTACAGATCCGGAGAGTAACTTACTAGATGAGAACATCTGAGCTAAAAAAGAGATGGAATTTCTCTATGCCCTAGCAGAGCTCCTGCTTCGTAGAGAGAGATGGGAGAAACACTATTTTTCTGAAACAAAAGGTAAAGTGAGATTGTGAGGAGGCTGGCAGGATATTGGGTCCTTCAGAGGGGCTGACCTTGGGCCTACGAAAGGCCAGACCCAACCCTTTTTGGGACAGAAAAAGGGACTTACAAAAACAATCTTATTATTAATAATAATAATTTTATAACAGTTATATATAATATTAAATGAAAATATTCCAAACCATTGCATTCAATATTATAATTACTTTAAAAATAAAGAGAAAAAAATAATATAAGAATAGTTAAAATGCAACATCTTAATTTTGAGGTTTTAATAATCATTACAATTTAATGTGTTAAAATTTATAGAATAATAAAATTAATTATCTTTAAATATTTTATTCTTGCTTTATGATGTATTGAATTGTAATAATACAAATTCTAAATCTAAAACAAAAAATAATAATAAATCACAAAAAGAAATTACAATAACTACCTAACTTCAAGTTTTACATTCTATTATAACATAAACATAAGAGTTCTTTTGTGAATAAGAAAAATATTTTTCTTAAATTTTCTTCTTAACTTAAAATTTAAGTAGTTAATAAATAAATTAGTTTTTTAATTCTTTGACGTGAATGATTGTTTCAAAAACTATTATAATTTTGTTACTTAAAAATAATTTGTTTAGTTTCCAAGATTCTAAACCTTGGCATCCAAAATTTAATTTTTAACACATTTTTTAATGATTTTTTAATACTATTTTAAATTCAATCTTTTATATCAACCATGGTTCAAAGTTACTAGATCTGGCCTTTTCCAATAAATTATTGCATATAAATTAAAAAAAAAAAACACTAAAGATAATAAATGAACAGTTATCAGTCCTGTTGATGAAAAGGTAGATGGGTGATGTGTGTGACATACAAGTAAATTTATGAGAGTAAATAAATTTGTTAGAAACCTTTTAAAAATAAGTAATAAGACAATACAAAATAATATTTTATAAGAAAACTAGTTTCACTTTTAGAAGGCGACCCACACAAAACCGAAAGCATGTATAGTATAGGACATCTCAGTCTAGTTGCTATATCTGGGTTTTCAGGTTTGGACATTGAAACCAGTATTCGGTGTATCGGTTCATGTAAAATCTTATTATAGTTCATACGTCTTTATCTATTATAATTTCTAATTTTATAATTTTAATTTTATTCTATATAATATAATTATTTATTAAATTTTTAAAAATTAATAGTTAATTTTACATATTTTTTATAAAATTTTTATTTTTTTTATTCATTAATAATTATTTTTTAATATTTTTTCATTTATTTTATTTTATCTTTAATAAATATAAATTTATTTTGTATATTAATTTAACAATATTATAATATCATTATTTACTAATATAATATTATATTTATTCTGATATACATAAAAAACAGGAAATACACAAAATAGATTAATAGGTTAGTGTATGAGGTGTGAAAATATTGAATTATTGAACTAAATACCTACTACTACCACATCACCTAAGGGGTCATTTTCTCTAACCTATATATACTCTTATTAGAACTAATTTTGGTGAATACAAAGTTACATGTTAAACTTTTCCCTTTTTGAATGTATAACTACCAAGAATTCGAATTTAAAACTAGTGATTGAACTAAGACAACTACCCCAGCAAAGTTCAATAACTATTTCACACAAATCCATTCACAAACTTTTGGTCCACTTCAATTTGTTCTGCTTGAATCAATCCATCCTGTGTATGGGACCAACACAATCAATTAAGGTCAAATTCCGTCATTAAATTCTTTTAGTGCATTTCAAGAGTTTCTTAAAGAAATTTCAAATTTAAATGCATTAATATTGCTGTTTTGAGTGGAGTTTCTTGTCAGTATTTAATGTGATTATTTATCACCTATATTCTAGTTATAAAATGATGACAAAAACATTCACAGTTATAAAATTACTCTTTTCCTCGCAATCTGATATACTGATAATGAAAGGAAAAAAGTAAATGATGCAAACAAAGCTTAACTTGATCTGGAATTCAATAAATTTTACCCAACACAAACTAACTTAATAAATTTGTATTTAGGGATTTTAGGTATGTTCTCTTCCACATGAAATCATCGTGTAATATATTCATATGAGATATCCCTGTAGAATCAAGAATTGTGAGGCTATATTAGAAAAAAGAGAACAATTTAAACTATTTAAACTTGTTTAAGAGACATTGTTATTCTCATAAACTTTTGGTTCATGCTTTATACAAGATGGTATGAAAATTAGAGGGGAGGAGTGGACACAAAAAAGGTGAAGGTATGGTTAAACATAGGAGTTAATCTTAGTTGTCAATCGGTACGTTCGAAGCATTGTCCGTTCTGGAATATAAATTTCATGATTTTATCATTAAAAGACACTTCAAATAATGGAATAAAAAATAAATATTTAAATTATCATAGATCTATATTTTTAAATAATGTGAGACTATTGAACGCAAGAAAAACAAATTATATACTTAAATCATATGATGAAGATATAATTGTGTAGATTCTCACATTTCGGTTGATATATATAAATGATCCATGTTAGATGAAATTTTTTAGTGACAGTAAAACGAGTAAATTTTAATCTTATAATCATATATTAATATTAATTAAACTATTGAATGGTTAGTATTATGAGTATATTTATATTTTAATTACAATAAAATTAAAGGTTAAGTGATTCAGCAGAGTGGTTTAGAAACTCCTATTGGTTTTAAATTCTTATGAATGAAAAAGCTTAATGTGAAAGGAAAAAAGATACAGTTATCCACTTGAAAGAAGAAAATAACCAAACAAAAATAATAATAATACAAACTATAAAAAAAGAAGGTAAAGAATATGATCATATTGTTTGATGGCCAAAAGAGGGAAGAGGAAAGGGAGAGGTTCCTTTGCATCCTTACTCATAATAAGGCATGCTTCCTTACCTTCATCTTTGGTCAATAATTTAATCAAATCATAACATGCATCTCATAATCCGTTTATTTTTTAAACATAATGATTTGGGATTTGTTTTGGATTCGTTTCTATCAATGAATCATATATATATACTAAATTGATATGTATAGTAAATTCACTGATTTTTCTTTAATAACTATTTTAAACCCACATTTAGTTATCATAGATAGTGTATTTATTGATTTTAATAATCATTATGCTAAAATGAAAAATGAAAAATAAAAAATATTTAATAGAGTTACAGCTCGACCTAAAATTGAGTTCTGTGAAAGCTTATAAATATTTTAATTTTATGATAAATATAGATATATATTTAAAATAATTGAAAAGTACTACTATTTTTAAATTCTTTTATAAAAAACAGCTTTTTGAGTCTTTTCTTTTAAATATCAAAACCTTTTTCTTAAGAAAAACGCAAGTGTCCCGTCATTCTGGAAAATATATATATATATATATATATATATATATATATATATATATATATATATATATATTATTTAGTACAAACTTAAGTATATGAATAATAGCGGGGTCCATTCTAGGTAGTCTTTTAATATGATATTAATGCTTCCAAAGATACGAAAAGATTGAGTATAATTAGTAGTTTATCACTTCCCACATGAAGCACCAAGAAGTGAATCAGGAAATGGTGGTGCAGCCACAAAAAACCTGCAACAAACTAATTCTGCCAATAATAATTTCAATAACAAATTTTATGGTCAAATTATAATTGAACAGTAGGAATATTTTCTCATGATCAAGAAGGACATTCATTTCTTGAAGTTTGATGTCACTAAAAAAATCATATATCATTTACAGACACCATTTACAGACCTGGTGGGTTAATTGGAAGCAAAACAAACTTACCTGAAGGATCTGATACTCATCGATCAACCGGTTCAGTTCATCTAAAATCTGCAACCCCCATATATGAAATTAAATTTCCAGAGACAAAATTCGAGTCTCTATGAAGGAAGATTAAGAAAAGGAACTCATCATATCTCATTAGCTGGTTTATTGAACTTGAACAAAAGCCCATTAGAATTGGCGCATTCAAACAAAGCCTTAGCAGTCATTTCCCTCTCAAACCTCCAAATATAGTTTAACCCCACCAGAAGCTCAGTTATGGCGGCCTCAGTCTTATCTTTGTTGGCGAAGAACAAAGTCTGTAACAGCAATACATTGGTCTTGGCCACCAAATTGTGTTGTTCAAAGCTTCTCTCACTTTGCCATTTGATCATGTTGTGTGCCAAAGGTGATAACCATCCCAATATTCTTCCCAAAGCGTCCCTCCATTCCGCAGCAAGAACAGGATCACTAGCACAAAACCCCACTCCTCTTAGTCTCCCTCTCAACCCCCACCTTATGCTCCTCGGCAACATACCATATAAATCATCTCTTGCATCTACTCCAACCAAGTGAGGTGACTTTATCATCTTCTCCATCACTATTATCAAATTTGCATAGTGTAAAGCCAAACCTGAAGCTCCCAAAGTGCTCTCCGGTGGTTTAAGAAGCTTCGAGTTGGCCTCAAAAAACCCACTTTCCATATCTTCATTCACCGCTTCATTAAACTTTGAGTCTTCCTCTAATAACCCAGAAACAACAAAATCATTAGGGTTTTGATCAGATGGATAAACAGTGGCCGAAGTAGATAAGGTACGTGACAGACAAGGCATGCGTTGACCGATTCCGAACACAACCTTAATCCTTGCTAAAACAGTGAAACTGAACCTTACAAGGAGCACGACAACGCTGTCGAAGCTCCTGCTCCAAAGGGATCTTTCTTTGAGATCCTTTACCTCTTGCTTCTGCCAGAAAATCTTCTGCTGAAGTTCGTAGAGTTTTTGCTGGTCTTTACTCCCAACGTTGTTGGCGTCAGCGTGGTTCAGAGCTTTTCTGAAGCCGCTTTCCAGAACCGCGAGCTCCTCCATTTCGCGGTAGAGTGCTGCCGTAAGCGTCACGTAACGCTCCATCTTCTTGAGCTTTGATTCGGTTTCTTTTGGGCCCGGAAGGGCCCACCCTTTTAGGTCGCAGCCTGAGTCCGCGAACTCGAGGAAGGCCTGCTGGAAGGAGCGCAGGTTGGGGTCCTCGCAGCGCGCGCTGAGTCGGGTCACCGAGTTCGCCACGACACGGAGCGACTCGGCGAACTCGGCGCAGGCGAGTCCGAGGAGGAAGGACTCGTCGTTAGAGATGATCTTCCTCACACCCTCGAGGTTGAGGGCGTCGTTTCGGATGCGGACGACGGTGGCGTCGGAGAGCGAGTGCCAGAGATGGAGGAGTTTCGACATGACGCCGGCGATCTCGAACGCCAACACGCCGACGTTTGGTTTGGACTTGAACGAGGGTTTCTTCTTCAGCAGCTTGGGCGGAACCGAGTCGAAGCTATTTGATATGGCGGTTTTGACCTTGACAAGGAGCGTTTCGAAGGCCATGGTTGAGTTTGAGGTGAACTTCCTCCAGGTGATTTGAGGGTTAAGCGTTGAACTAGAGTAAAGTAACGTGTACCATGTGTTTGAGAAAATGCGTATGAAAAGGTGGGATAGATAAATAAATAAATAATTGAGGAGTGGGAAGGTTTTGGTGCAGAGCGATAAGGATAAAGAAGAAGAGGATTGAAAAATGCTGGAGAGGCTCGTGGGGTGTTCGATCAAGAGTGGGTGCTACCAAGAGAGTGATTGTGTTTATTAACGCAAGAAAGAGAGAGAGAGAGAAAGAGGTGAGTGTGGTTAAAGTATTTAAAACCACATGCAGTGGCAGGGCGTGATGGATTGTTGCATCAGAGGGTGTGTTTCTGGTCTAAGGTTCAGTCGCTCTAAGAAGCGCGTGGAAGTTGTGATTATGATTTATGAAGCTTGAAGCTCCTCCTCCGGTGTGTTCTTTTCTGTGTGTTTAAGTTGGGGGTTGGGATTTTATGTTTTGGTTTTTACTTTGTGGATTTTTAGTCTCTTGGTTGTTGAATTATTGATACATGCTACTACTATGTAGTTGTTGGTAAATGAAACTTTTCTGTTATGTTTGTGTTTGGATGCAAAGAAACACTTCTGTTTCAATGTTATTGTATGCTTTTAGGATTGAGGGCCATGTCATTATTGCTGCCTCGCTCCTCCCTTTTATTTTCGTGTTCGTAAAAAGCAATTGGTTTCGCCTCTGAGATTATTACCCTAAAATTACGAATTTCGATTATTACCCTAATGAGATGTGAGAATGCTATAGTGTCAAAACAAAAGCCTGTATTCATTGCTCCTTCATCAATTCCATTGACTAATAATATATTTCTTAAATCTTTATAGGGGTCCAAGGTTCACTTATGGCAATTTCAATTATTTAAGATTGTGAGATCATCATTGAGAATAAAACCAGGTAGAGATATATTGATCTCTGACGATAATTTTGTTGGCATTACACATCATATTTAGAAATAACGAAAAAAAAAAGGAAGAAATTCATTAACAAAATCAGTTATACATAACATCAAACGTAACATAATCATTTATATGCGTTTATGATTATCCCACACATCAAATGGGCACAGAATATTCCTATAGCTAGCTAGCATGCATGTGCCTATGAATTCCACTTTCACAGTTTGACCACTTAACTACATCCCAAACATATTGGCAATACTAATTCCCCTTCTCTTTAATTAACTGTTTAACTTCCTGTAATGCCTTTTGTTTGCATCAAACAATTATGGAAATTCCAAACAAGTAATGTCAATTGCTAAAAACAGAAAGCAGTGGTGTGAGTGCGATTTGTGTGAATAATTAATGGGATGAAGTTTGACTAGGAATAGTTACTAGATGGAGGAAGGTGGCACAAACATGTAGATAGTGGTGTGAAAGAGAGGATATTTTGTTGTTAGAGACGGTATATAAATATTTTTTTTATGGGTAAATATTAGTTGTTAATTTTTGTTAGTGAAAAAATTTGTTACAGGTTGCACAATTGTCTCTGGCGGAAGAGACCAGGTGGCCAAGTTACAATATGAGTGAGATCACTGATAGGATAATTGTTGACCGAAATTGTTACAGGTGACATCACTTGTTATGTGACAAAGGTCAAGTAGGTTGGATCACAATTGAATTGTGAATGTTTGGGCTATTACGCTCTTAAGTAAAAATAGTTATGTCTTGACTAATGACTATAACTTTTGACCTAGTTGTAATTTGATCTTAACAATTAGCGCAATAGAGCATATAAACATATAAATAAAACAATAATATTTTGACTTCCACAATTTTACTCTCATTTTATATTTTCTAAGGTGGCTTAATATCGAGTATTGATTTTTTTTAAAAATATAATAATACATTAATTAATGCTTGGCACTAAACCACGGTAGAGAATATAAAATGGAAATCAAGATGTGGAAATCAAAGTATGATTTTTCATATGAATATATATGGTAGATATTAACTTAGTGGGAAAATAATACACCTAGCTAGCCTCCTCCGCGGTCTTAGGGAACTAGGTCACTCATTCACGTCACATGGTTAGTGAGAGTGTGTTGGTCGGATCAAATGCGCTCGGGATATATTTTTGAATACCTACTTGGAGTCTGGGAAGGGGAAATGAATTGGTGGAGACAATATTTTGTAATTGAGATTTTGATGAAGGAATTAGAAGATAATATATGTGTGCTAAAAGTAAATGGAGTCCTAATTAAAGGGTTGTTTTTTCAACCTTTGCTATACCTTTAGCCAACCAATGGAAGGGCAAAGGATTTGTATGTTGCGTTGTCGGAAAATGAAAGAGCAACCATGAGCCCATTCTGCATTGATATTGATGCCTTTAAAAAGCAAACTCTCGCATTCCTTCACCCTTCTTCCTCCCTCTCAGTTATTCTAACTTTGTAATAATTTTTCTCTTCTGCTCATACAAAGACAGCTGCTACTTCTATTATTATATTCTTTCATTCGCCTTTTGCACATGGAGCAAAAATTGGAACATAAAAGTAAAACTCATACACCCTTACATTACAGTATTGGGATACTCCAAATGGATTTCACTTTCTTTTGGAGACAATTACTTTCTCACTTTTTGCTCATCTCAATTAGGCTTTCTTTCCTCATATATCTCCTTCAATCCAATGAGATCTAATATGTCCATTAATTGCATGAAATCGAGGTGGAGATATACATACATAGAGCCCGCAGGGATAGGGATATGCAGTTAAGGAACAGAAAATTATTGACCTTGTTAAATCCTAGACAAATGTTTATACGTGTAAAAGAGAATTTTGGGGAAGGAAACCTCAAATTGTTCTTGCATCCAATGAGGACAACCTTGGATGTGACACGTGTCATGTAATATATAACGTGAATCCTGTTTGGTGTAATCCTAAACTGATTCAGTGTCGCCTTCATAAATCTCAGTGAATGAGTAATGGGAAGATAAGTTTGAGAGTGTTCATCACAAAACAAAGAATGTGGATTTTACTTTGTCTTTTTGTAAGTGTTCAACGAACGAACCCATTTGCACAATCTAGGAAGATATTAGATTCTGAACCATTGTGCCAAGTACCCAAGTACGTCTTTACCTTAATAATTCATGCCAGACATTGTGCCACACTTATAATTAATGACAGGTTAACAATATAATGAGCATCAAATCCCCACAAAAAGTGATGAAAAGGATGCAGAACAAAAAGTAGTATTTAAATGGTAGGTTAACCAAAGATCAAGCCTTATAGACCCACCTTCATCATTATTTTTCATGAAAAAGGATTTCTATTTATGTAGTAATGCACCATCGAGGAGGTTTCCTGAAGCTTCCCGAATTATAGACCAAAAAGATTCACGACAGTTTTACTGTATACAAATTTTCTGGTAAGTTAATCATATATACTTGTTCCTTTGAAACTGCAATTTGATATTCAGATCACCTAAGCCATTAAAGGAGCTTTCTGTGTTTTCACTGTGCTTGTCTTTTACAAGTAAACACACACATAACATTATTGAATGCACCAAGAAAGTTCGAAAAGGAGGTGTAGTTAGTGGTGGATGGTAGCATCCTAATGTAGTTCCATTCCATGCGTGGGGCTATGTAATAAGAAGCATATATTGGTTGCAAATTCATGATCAATCTCACAGAAAAGGGTGCATATTCGTTGCACCATGCGTGGGGTTATACAGCAAGCATGCATGTTGTGGTGCTTGCTTGCACGCTGGCATGCCACGAACAATACCAATTCCTGGAACAAAAAATTATGGGGCTAAATGTGTTTCTTTTGGAGAGTGCTGAAAAACAGCTACTATGTGAATTCATTACATCTACTTATATAAATACAGAAATATGCAGTGCAAAGCATGTGTACTATAATTGGTGAAGAAGAACTGTGAAGTTTGCAATGATAATGTGTGATGTCACTTATAGAAGCTCAGTGATTACTCGAACTGATTTTTGCAGATGTGGGACAGGGAAACCTTTGTTTGAGAAAGCTATGGAAACATAAGGATTCATTTGGGGCATGAGGTGGGTTTCCATGGATGGATAAAGTCAAAGCATTTCTTCTATACTTTCGGCTCCAGCAAATCTCATTCATCAGTTTATATATATATCTTCCACCTGCAAATCAAGATTAGTTTATTAATTTTTTAATTAAATTTTGATAACTTTTTACGGTACATTTTAAAGTGGTTCTGAAATATAAAAAAATAAAAAATCAATTTTTTTTTTACACTAACATCATATAATTTGTCGGAAGCTTTAGAAGAAATATAAATAGTATTATAATCTTTATAAAAAAAAGAAAATACAACATTTCGTAGTCCTCAAACAAATTAAAAAAAAATCATAATTATAAGACTGGTCGTTAAGAAAGATTGTGGTTCTATATATTTTATATATATATATATATATATATATATATATATATAATATATATATAGATATGGAGAGAGGTGGGGATAGAGAGAGTGTATATATGGGGGGCGGCTGTATAATTAAAAAAAAAAAAATAAAAAG
>Ga0099822_1003910_pt1 | contig 19257 bp, 9 predicted proteins | sample CowpeawhiteBW_FD_76839 | JGI IMG/M metagenome (GOLD analysis project Ga0099822, IMG submission 76839) | Root nodule microbial communities of legume samples collected from California USA - Cow pea white BW | ecosystem: Host-associated > Plants > Roots > Nodule | place: USA: California | collected...
TATATATATATATATATATATATATATATATATATATATATTTTGTTATCTATTATTTATTATTTCACTTTTTATCCTTATTTTTTATATAAGTTAATTGTTGTCTACTATTCACTATTTATTTGTAATCTTTACGTTCAATAATGGTTAAACTTATAACTCAACAATATTGTTTTAAAATATAAAATAGAAAACATGAAACATTGCAAACATAAAAGGTCTTTTAAATAAAATAAAAAACTTACAATGAAGAAGAAATGAAATAGGAAATAATTAATCAAATTGGATAAATAACTATGATATCCTTGTTGATTTTGTATCCATCTAGAAAATTAGTGATTCTAACTCCTTAAGTTCAAATTTTGTAAATGTTATTAACTAATACAGATTATTGACAAATATAAATCTATTATAATAAACGTTCCTCCAATCTTTATTTTTGTTAAGTATTTTTTTTGTTCTAAATATTGTTCTTACAAAACTTTATTTATATTAATTATTTATTTTGTTATCTGAGTCTTTATTCTTTCTTCTTTAATACAATAAATTAATTATGATACATTGAGTTATTATCTTCAAAATATCATGAGAGGTTTTGTGCATATTTCACATTACATTGAGACACACAAAAAATTATTAGTTTATTCATAATTAATGTTGCATAATTAATGATGAAAATGAAAGAGACAAATCAATTATAATTTAATAAAAAATTTATTAGCAATTCCATCTATAATTTTTATTGGCAAATCAATTAGTAATGAACTATGATTTAATAAAAAAAAATTATTTGCGAATCAATTAGAATTATCAAGGACAATGGAATAGTTTCCATTAATATTTTTTTTACCAAATCAACATTAATATTAACAATATCGAAAGAAACCTAAAACGATATAAATTTTCAATTACCATTTTTAAAGATCAACTAGATTAATAACAACATAATCAATTAGAATTATCAAGTACAGTGGAATGATTTTCATTCTTTTTTTAAAAAAATCAACATTAATATCAACAATAACGAAAGAAACCTCAAAAGATATAACTTTTCAACTTTTCAATTACCATTTTCAAAGATCAGTTAGAAAAAATAACAACAATAATTACATAGTTATTTTTCCTTTTAAAATTGATAAAAAATCTTTATATTGTTCCTCTCCCAGCAATTTGTGTTTCTCAATGAATCCTCAAGGAAAAATTGTTAGCCAAACTCCTTCAAAGCAAGGTGTTAAGAAAATTTTTGAAATATTAGAAGAAAAAAAAGAGGACAAAGAAAAAACAACTATCCAAATGACAAAAGAGGGCGTAAGAGAAGAGAAAGATGAGAGAAAGAGAGGAGAGTACATGTGTGGTGATAACCTTAATCAAATTTAGGTGTTGTCGTCATCCTTATAGAGAGAAGATATGAAGATTCACACTTCAACTTTTGAATCTAAAGCTACCAACATTTTCATGGTACAAAAATTATTGATTTTTTGTTGTTGACTACATCTTCGTTTCCTTTTCTCATTCTTTGTCTTCTCGTCTCCTTCTCTCATTCTCTATCTTCAAGTGTCTTTTTCTCATTCTCTATCTTCCAATAACTTCTAGACCTGTTTCGTCCTCATGCTCAAACAAACTTTAATAAAAAAATAGAAACATTACCAAATTTTGAGTGAAAAACTCATTCAATCACTAAAAACAATAATTATGAAAATGAAAAAAATAACATTGTCGAAAACCATAAATACAAACAAAAAAAAACATTGAGATTGAGTATTGAATATTAAAATATGGATTGAGAAAAAACTAACTTTCCACAATTATAGGAAAAATAACAAATCTCACATTTTCAACCTATGTAAATTTGTGATGATAGAAGTGTTAAGCTTGGACAAAAAGAATAATTAAGTAAAAAGATAAAAAAAGAAGAACGAAAACAGAAAAAAGTAAAAATAATTAAATTACTTAAGAGAAAGAAAAAAGAAGAAGAAGAAGAATTACAAATAGATAAAAGTAAAAATAAGAATAAGAAGATGAGAGAAAATATTGAAACTTACAATTGTCATTCTAGAACCAAAAAGACAGAGTAATGTGTAGAAAAGTGCTCACAAAATACCTTCAGTCTTGTGAATAAAAAATCAAACCTGGCAAGAAAAAAAGTTAAACAAAAGTATCAAAAGAAGAATGAAAACCTAAAAAAATTACGTAAGCGAATGAAAAAAAATAATAAGATGAAGATGAAGATGAAAGCAAACTTTTGTCCGATAAAAGTAAAAATTAGAAGAAGATGGATATGTTCATTAAGAACGGAAAAACAATCGAAAGTTGAGTAAAAATCAAAACTTTACATACCATTGTCATTCTTGACAAAAAAGACGAAATATTGTACTAATTTCTATGCTTTAAAGCTTTACCTTTGACTGATCTTCTCTCACATTTCATTCATCCCAATAAAAACAAAATTAAGTTAAAGTAAACTTTGGTTAGATAATTTTAAAAATAAGAAGAAGATGATTTTGTTCCTCAAGAAATAAGAAAACAACCAAAAGTTGGGTAAAAATCAAAACTTTACCTACCATTGTTCATTCTGGACCAAAAAAGACGAAATCTTGTTCAAAGTTTTGTGCTTGAGAGCCTTGCCTCTGGCCGATCTTCTTCAACATTTCATTCATCTCAACAAAAACAAAGTTAAGATCAAAGCAAACTTTAGTCCGATAAAAGAAAAAATAAAAATAAGATGAATTTGTTCATTGAGAAAGAGGAAAACAACCAAAAGTTGAGTAAAAATTGATACTTTACACACCATTTTAATTCTGTAAAAAAAGACGAAATCTTGTTCAAAGTTTTGTACTTGAGAGCCTTGCCTCTGGTCGATCTTCTCTAGCATTTCATTCATCTCAACAAAAAAAAGTTAAGATCAAAGCAAACTTTATTCCGATAAAAGCAAAAATAAAATAAGATGAATTTGTTCACTGAGAAAGAGGAAAACAACCAAAAGTGAGTAAAAATCGAAACTTTACATACCATTTTAATTCTGGATCGAAAAAGACGAAATCTTGTTCAAAGTTTTGTGCTTGAGAGTCTTGATTTTGGCCAATCTTCTCCAACATTTCATTCATCTAAAAGAAAAGATCAGAGAGAAGAAGAAAACTTATACCTTTTTGGTTTTCTTGACCGTGTTCATGAATCTCACAGTAAAACCTTCATCCAGAAGAAAAATACTACAAAGAAAAGTTGTTACATATGGTAGAAGAAGAAAAGATCTGAGAGAAGAAGAAAAGTTGTTACCTTTTTGGTATTCTTCACAATTTTGATGAATCTCACAAAAAAACCTTGATCCAACAGAGAAATACTACAAAAAAAAGCAGTTATATATGGTAGAAGAAGAAAAGATCGACCACAATAAGAAAAGTTGTTATCTTTTTGATGTTCTTCACAATGTTGATGAATCTCATGGAAAAACCTTGATCCAATAGAGAAATACTACAAAGAAAAGTAGTTACATATGGTAGAAGAAGAAAAGATCGACCATAAGAAGGAAAGTTGTTACCTTTTTTGTATTCTTCACAGTGTTGATGAATCTCAAGAAAAGATCGACTAGAAGAAGAAATTGTGGGTTTATGTGGACGGAGAGTGATGGAGGAAGAGAGAAGGGTAGAGCTTGAGAAGAAGAATAAAATGATATGAGAGGAGGCGGAGAGGAAGAGAAAGAGGTGAGAGGTATGAGAAAAATGAGATGTAGGTTTAGGAGAAAGGTGGTTTGTTTTGAATGAGATGAACTTTTCAAAGTCCAACTCCTCAGTAGATGCCACGTAGTGTTATTCCTTTTGTGGTATAAAAAATTTGAATGATTTTGTGTAGGATATAATATTATATTAGAAAGTTTCCAATTGTTAGGTTCTCAATTGTATATTAGATTAGATTTGAATGTTGAAGGAAGCCAATTCTTGAGTGTAGTTGGAAATTGGAAGGAAGGCGACAATGAAGTAGTTCTTGTAATTCTATATGCTCCGTGTGGATTGTGCGAAAAATAAGATTATGGCGTGAGTTAAAAGAAAGAACGACCAATATCTCTATTGAGGCTTTGTAAGATTGGTAATTTTAATAGTGTGAGAAGATCATATGAAAAGAGAGGGTAGAAGTGAAGTGCTAGGTGAAAGAAGAGATATGTCTTTGGTAGGAAAAAAAATTAAATGATTTAGAAAAATAGAAGAAGATGATGGGGAACTATAGGATAAAGATAGGAAGAGACAATTTGAACTCCAAGAAGAATTGAAACCTAAGAGTCTTCTATTAGAAAAAATTTATGAGTGGGGTGGGTTATGGAAGGTGGTAAAAACTGAAAAATATTTCATTATCATATGAATTAGTGAAGAAAGAAAAATACTTTAAAGGGATAAGGTTGGAGGGAGAGTGGGTATAAGTCGTAATGATAAAGTGTGTCTTTTTGATTCATTTTGACTCATTCGGCTCGACTCGCCATTTACCAACCAAAAATGAGGTGGGTTGGGTTAGTCGATCGTATCTAGATAGGTTGAAAATGTTGACCCTGCCAAGATGGCTTCTTCCTGCACTCCCAATGCCTCTTGTATCCCCAAAACATAATTTAATTCCAAGTTTGCCCCGCGTAGTAAAACTTAAAAAGTAAATTTTCTCTCTTTTATTTAATGCAACAATCCGATATAGAGTTAAGTGTTGCGAATGTCGACACTTGTAAGCTTTTTTTTTTTTAATTTTTTTGTGTTACGGATGTCCACATCCGATATGGGGGTGTCTGTTGCGGATGTGGACATCCGGTGAATATTATTTTTGGATTCAAATGTGTTTCAACTATCGACAACTAGATTATTGGTTTGAATTGCGGAAGTCGACAACCTATAACCATTTTTTTATTTGTTGCGGATGTCGACATCTGGTGAATTTGTTTATGTTGCGGATGTGGACATCCGATAACTGTTTTGGGTGCTTTACCTATGGTTGTGGACTTCCGTTATGTTGCTATTGTCATTTTTTTTGCTATTGTGCATGTCTAGTTTATTATTATTGTTGACATCGTTGTTATTTAAATTTTATTTATAATTTTAGTTATGTGTTTATAATTTTATAAATATTCCTAGGACACGAGGTGGCTCGACAAGATGCAGTGGTTCTTCTGCACAGGATGTACTTGAGAGTTCTACACAAGGTGGCTACGTAGAAGAGACCAACAACTTCAGTTCGTAGAAAGGGTCAGCATGTTGTACCTGCTTTACTTGAGCAAAGTCCATTGTCAGCTCATTAGGAATAGTATGCTATTGAGCACAGTGAGGCCAATGTAGCTCAAGAGCAAGAGCAGGAGGATGAGAATGATGGAGCAAGATTTCCTGGAGGTCCATTTGATACTTCCTTGTTCACTAATTATGTTTATCATGTAACATGTGTGATATGAGAGGGCCAGGTTGGTCAAAGGTTTTTATAAATTTTTTTTTATGGTTGATATGTTGTTAGAAATTGCTAAGTAATTTATTCTTTTTAGGATCGAGTTATGAAATTGGTCTCCCATGCTGAAAATGTTAAAAGATTTGAAGACTCACGTATTTGTTCAGCCTTTTTGTGTTGAATTCTGGTTTATTTCCTTTTACGATATTTTATATGATTACCCCGATATTGAGTTGATATTGGGTTTTGTTGAGAGATGACACTCTGAGACAAAAAATTTTCATCTACTTATTGATGAGCTGACCATCTCTTTAGATGATGTGTGATTGCTATATATCTTCCTATCATGGGAGAGTTTTGCCCAAATGAACCACTTGATTATGAAGATGAAATAAAGACTTTGATGACACTTTTGGGTGTGGACTGACCTATGGTTACAAATGACCTGAAGCAGTGTCGTGGTTCCCAAGTTAGATTGAGTTGGTTGAGAGACCTATATTACGGTTGTTGCGAAAACCAACTGTAGGAGTTTGTTGCGTGAGTGTATCTTTTGCACCTTATTGGGTGCACTATATTTGCTAATAAGGGTGTGACTTTCGTTCATGTATCGTACCTAAAGTTGTTTAGAGATCGTTCATACATGTATCTCACATTATATACTTGCTTCATAGTGGTCACATTACACTTATCTTTTTCTTTGAGAGTAAGGAGTATATTTGCAGGTTTCACTTGACTTTTAGTCATATCAACAAGCAATGACTGTTCATTGGACTTCAACCTACTGGCAAATGGGTGACCAACTAGAGTATCTGACAAATCATGATTATGGTAACCACGTATTACCTTCAACACCCACCCCTCCCCTTTAGATATGGGTTTGCCTCTCAATTTAAATGGTCACTCACATTTTCTTTTGTCAGATAAAATAGGCTCCGCATCAGATTTATATTTCCTATATTTTTCACCCCTTTCATATCCTAATCTTCCATTACTATAATCCCCTACAATTAATTTATTAAAAATCACCATAATTATAAAAGCAGCATTCAAATAATAAATTTTAGAAAAATATACCAAAAAATAAATATTAAGTTGAATATCGAATTTGGGACATCCGTTAAAATTCTAGTCATTTATTTCAAATACATTTATTAAATTGTTAAAAAAAATCAAGAATAAAATTACTAAATGAATATTTCTAAAACTAACAAAGCCATATAGGACATACACAAAAAATGTTCAATACAACATAGACAGTCAATAGTAATTTAAAAAAAACAATAAAAAATTAATCAAATGAATACCGGATGTCAACAACCGGTAAGTATATGAACCGAAAGTCGACATCTAGTTCATAAAATGACATTCGTTGATTTCTCTAACACCAGATATCAACATCTGGTGTATTGCCTATCTGACATCTATTTCCTTATCGCATCAGATGTCAGCATCTAGTTTATGTGCATATCAGATGTCCAAAGTCGGTAGTCTTCTAAATATGTTATGTATGTCAACATCCGAATTTTGGACGTACCGGATGTCGACTACTAGTATTCACTTCATCTAAAAAACAAGTCTTATATTACGAATGATCACATTTGTAACCAATATAAATCATATCTCGACATCCGATTTCAGGACCTATCGGATGTCAACAACCAGTACGCTTTTTATTAAGTTTTTATTAACCGTAAGTCCATATCTGGTATTTATTGACTTTTTTATTTTTTCAGGCACTTTTGCGAACAATGCATCAAGAATATAACGAAGGCAATGCACGAAGAATGCATAAACAATATAATGAACACCTTATATCAACAAACAATGAAAACATGTATATATTTATGCATTACAAATGATACGTGTAATAAAAAATTTGTAACAGTAAACTCGTACCTGGATGAACAAAGAGAGACACGAGCGTAAAGGGGACCACATATTCAAACATGAGGAAGGGACCACAACTTGATATGTTGAAGCTTAGGCATAATAGAACGTTTTAGAGAAAAACACCGTTAGAAGATGAAAGAAGGCAAAGGTTGGAGTGTGTTTTCAAAACGTGAAAACTTTAAAGATGCAAGTTTTAGTTAAAAAACATATGGACAATAAATTTTTTTAATTACCTTAACTAATTTGGTTGGTAAGGATATAAATGTAATTAATGAAGGGACTTGGGGATAGGGATGGCAATATGGACCTGGCCCGTCGGGCTAGCCCGTAGACTTGCAAAAAAATTGCACGGGGGGATGAAGGGGGGCCAGGATGATGAACCCGTAGGCCCGCAATGACCCATAATCCGCGCGGGCTGGCCCGTGGGCCCGCATACTCTACTTTAACCTAACCTAAAGTCAGTTCTATTGTCTCTTTCTCTGCTCTCTTCACACACCATACGAGTCACGAACACCACCACTGATCTTCCAATTTGTGGTCGTTGATCCATTGCTAATCCACCATTGAACTGCACGCCGCTGGTCCACTGCACCGGAGCAACACGGGTCGCGTCACCACCTCCACCGATTGGTTTGTCTTCTCTCTTGCTGCCTCCATCGTCGCAGACTCGCAGTGGACAGACCCATTTGTTAATGTTGGCAACGTTGGGGGAAGTGACACTTGACGAATGAATACGAACTCTTGTTAGATGTGAGAACTGAATTGCAACATCTTCTCTTGTTTATATTGTATGAATGGGCGTCCTATCCAAAATTTTCCAAATGATATTTATAATGACAATTTTAATTGTATTACTGCAACTTATATTAGAATTTTATCTACACGTTTGTTCATTTTGGGGGACACTGATTTTCGTTGAATTTAATGGTGAATATTCTCTTCACTTTCATCTTTTCCATGTTCCCCTTAGTTTCACAATTAATATTACTGCATTATGTGTGCATCATTCAAACTACCCCAATGTAGGCGGGCCAATCCGCAGACCCGCGAGCATATATATTTGCGGGGCGGGCCGTGTGTTCCACTCTGCGAATTTTGTGCGAGGCGGGTCTGTCCGACCCGCAACTTGCGGGCTTAATGCGGGCCGAACCTAAACGGGCTGGACCAGCCCACATTGCCATTCCTACTTGGGGATACAGGAGAAAGATTGAGGTATAAGAAGAAGTCCCCTCTTGCAAATGAGTAGGCTGGTTGGTTGAATATAAAACATATTTGATTATATAAATATTTTATAAGTTTTTAATTGATTAATTAATATCTTTAATTGAATAAATAAAAATAATTATTACATTTACATATTAAATTATTTTATTATAAACAATAATTAAAACTTAATTTATAATTATTTATGATTTAAATTAGAATGTATTGACATCCTTAAAGTAATATAATATAAAAAAAAATTAATCCTTAAAATTATTTTTATCTTAACTTTTAATTAAAAACATGCAGATCAATTGGTTAGTTTGTTCCGACTCTTTAACCCGCCTGTTTGACAGGTTAGGGAGATGAACCAAAGCTGATTAATAGGTTGAAAAATCCAACTAAATCCACGGGTTATTATGACCCACTTTGTCGTCTGGGTATAAGAGTCCACAAAATTAAAGGAGTAAGTGAAGGTTATTACTTCTTGTACCCCATCGGATCTCTTCCAGCACCCTATCACTTTTGGAAATTATTTTTTTTTTCCGTAAAGCAATCTTCCCCTTCTATTACGGAGAATTTTTCTGGAAAGCTTTTTGACGGGATGGATGAGAAATTTGATGTGGTGTAGGAAGCAATAGCCGTAAGTGGATTATTTTTTTCCAAGAAAGGTTCAACAAATAAGGAGTAAATAAGCCCAAATTGAATGGAGCTTGAGTACAAAGGAGAAAAGAGTCCAAGTTTAAATAGATTTAACTTAAAATTTGTAAAAGTTTTGTTGAAAGAGAAGCGTACGAGATTTAACTTTATTTCATTACGCACTTGTTGCAAATGAAGTCGTGGACAATGCAATGAGAAAAACTATCAGAGTGTCCTATATTCTTAAAGTTGACTATGATAAAACATATAATTCAATCAATTAGGACTTTTTTATGTCATATGATTAGTTAATGGAAGTCCTACTTTGTTATCAAAATGGTTTCGACAAGGAAAACCTTTGACTTTGTTTTTGTTGAATATTGTAACTAAAGGGTTGTGTGATATGATGTGAGAAGCAATTGTAACTCAGTTACCTAGTGGGAGATATTAATGTTTAAGTAAAGTAGCTCCAATATATTGATGGCAGAGTGTTCATAAGAGATGCTTCTTTGTCAACAACCAAAACTATTTTAAAATGCTTTAAACTTGCTTATGGAAACGAATTGTTGTCGTTGATAAATGAGAGATAAAACGGATCAAAGAAAAATTGGGGGTGAGAATACAATTCACCCAACACATGAAACCAACAAAAACTATGTTGTGAAGTGTTGCTGAGAATGGAGCTCTTTTATTGAAAGCATGCATGCAGCAGCCATAGGTATCAAGCTTCCCACCCCCTAAGGACAGTGGCACGTGCCACACGATTAACTGCCAGGGTGAAGGCTCCCATACGAAGATCACAGTCATGGGTTTTGCACATCTCCTTCACGTCTTTGAAACCTTTGGTCATGTAGTTCCCTAGTTCATTGTTCACTTTTTCCTCATTCCACATGAATCCTTGGATATTCTGTACGTAAAAAATCCATCAACAACATGAGGACTACATAAAGTACACAAGAAAAAACATACTTCTAAAAACATTAATCATTGCTATTATGGTTGTTAACTTACATTACTGTGTTGGAATATCATATTTTTTTTTCATTAAACACTCAAATTAGTTTATGTGAATTCATTAGACAGATAAATATTACCTGAACCCACTCAAAGTAGCTAACTGTAACACCACCTGAATTTGCATATATGTCTGGGAGGATGACAACACCTTTTTTCTTAAGAATCTGCAAGTTCATTAGACAAAGAAATAGTTAGCAATACTGCATTTCTTCTTTTTCTTTCTTGATTGAAGAAGGAAAGAGAGGAGAAAATTCAAACTAGCCTCATCAGCCTCTGGGTCAGTTGGGTGATTAGCTGCTTCCACTATGAATTTGGCCTTGATCTCATTTGCGTTTTCCCTTCAACCATACCAAAACATAAAAGAAAAGTAGCTTTATACATTCCCCTTATTATGTAATAATTCAACTTTAGAATATTGCTTGTTGGAAGGAAGTACAAAGCTAACAAAGAAAATGGGTGGTTCAATTTTATGTTTGCTTTCAAAGTAAGCTATGACGATGATGTTGTGTTATGTGGTTTGTCAAAATAATCAAATAGTTTGAGGTGTCCCTTGTTTGCCTGAGTTAATAACAAAAGAGTTTTGTAGTTAAGTTAGGAAAATCACCTATTGATGACACCTCCAAGAGCTGCTGGAACTAGAACATCACAATCTTCAACCAATATTGAGTCAGCGGAAATTGGATCACCACCATGGAATCCTTTTACACCCTTGTGTTTTTTGGAATGTTCGAGTAGGCTTGGGATATCAAGACCTTTGCTGTTCTTTATGGCTCCAGATATGTCACTCACAGCAACAACTTTCCCACCTTTCTCACTTATTAATTGTGCAGCCCATGACCCTACATTTCCAAAACCCTGAAGAAATAAACTATGATATCATGAGTTTATCTTCAACTCATTGAATACTAAATGTGGTTTTAGAAAATTTTTACACTAGCCAATGCGTCATTTGTTAGTAGTTCAACTGTATTAGAACAGAGTAAAAAGGTCCAACCTCTCCAAAACTGACTAATTGTTCTAAATTAACTATTTACTATGAATAACTTCTAACTAACTAATGTTCTGAGGGAATCTGTTACAACACAACCCAGAGGTTCATTTGTTATCACCAACACAATCATGTGTTCATTGATCATTAACTTGAACATCATTTCAAGTTGGCACAATGCAATATCCATTCACTGGCACAGAGATCAATGAAAGTAAATATACCAGACACAACAAGTACCTGTATGACAAACCGTTGTCCTGATACACTCTTTCCATGCTCATTAAGCAAAGCCTCTGTTGCAAACAGGACACCTCGTCCTGTAGCCGCTTCTCTACCTAGAGATCCACCAAGATCCTACGTCGAAGAAAATAAGGTTCAATTGTTTTCAAGCATGATTTCATCATGTCCTTGCAATGACCAATAAAATGAAGTATAGAAACCAGAAACAGTACTTACTATAGGTTTTCCAGTCACTACTGCAGGAGAATAGCCATGAAATTTGGAGTACTCATCTAGTATCCATGCCATAGTCTGCATGGATAAGCATCCATTCGGTAAGATAATATTCAATTGCAAAGAATCATATCAGAAGTCAAATGTAAAATAACAGTAATATAATAAAAAAATGTATATGGTCTTAAACACACAGCAGAAGATTCAATTCTAAATCTGTGTGATTAGTACTGACCTGTGGTCCTGTTCCCATGTCAGGTGCTGGCACATCTGTGTGAGTTCCAATCAGATCGTGGATTTTCTGGGTAAAAACTCTGGTTAGTCTTTCTAACTCAGATATACTTAATTCTGCTGGATTACACCCTATCCCTCCTTTGGCACCACCATATGGTATATTTGCCACAGCTGTTTTCCATGTCATTAGTTGTGCTAAAGCATTCACTTCATCAGGGTCAACCTATTTTTTCCATTAAGTGATTCTGAGTCAGAACTGAGAACCTAAACTACACACCATATACCCATATATATAAACAGTAACACATGAAAAAATTGTAATTTGAAGCATAGCTTTTATTAAATAATGGCTGTTCAGAGGATTATCCCTACAGTTTTTTGAAGTTATACAAAAATTTAAGAATCAAACAAGTTTCCTTGACAAAAATCTGATAGCAATTCAGCGCTGGACTAGATGTTCAATTAAAAGAATTCATAAATAAAAAGAAAAACTTGAACTGTGAATAATTGAAAGCTTTTAGTGTTAACCTCAGGATGGTATCTGATTCCTCCTTTCATGGGGCCTCTGGCATTATCATGTTGAACCCTGAACCCAACATAAGATTGCAATGTGCCATCATCTTTAGGTATGGTACATTCAACCTGCATTTTGTGAAACATTATTTAGAACTAGGGTTGGTGAAACACGTGAGATAGCAGAGAGAAAACAAGTCAACTAATTTTCCAGGAGATATGAAAAACACAAGAAGCAATTTTACTTGCCTTGATTTCCCTGAATGGAATCAGTAAACTTTTCTCAAGCTTTGAATCCAATCCCAGAAGCCTAGAGGCCAGCTTAAAGTTCCTGTTGGTGGCTGCTAGTGCATTCATGGCTCCCCTTTACTACAGGAAAGACCAAAACAATATTCAATCTTTTAGCCACAGATATCTGAGATGTGGAAAATAGACCCTGCAGTGTTACTATAATTGGGACTAGAAATATTGTATTGAAGATGAAAAGAGATCAATTTGAGCTAATATTTATATCAAGATATACACAAAGCCAGCTATAGTCAAATGTCAACAATACAATATAGACTAGTAGATGTTGGTATGGCCCATATAATACAAGCAAAATGGATAAGTGCCAGCAATGTGCCATATCATGTGGATCAAGATCACCAGTTAATCATGTAAAATTTAAAATGATACCCTCTCTCTTTGACAGGCTAAATATAAATTAGTTGCATTATCCCAATAAGAATATCTGGTAACAGAAAAGATTGTTAACTTTGCAGCAATAATCTTCTTCACTACTGAGTGTACCTGTCTAGTGTTCTATCTTCTTTCACATCTCCAAGAAGAAAACTAGTTAGAGAGATTTACCATGCTCCTCGGGATGAGAATACAGTTTTATTTTTCTCATTTTCTGTGAATTCAAAGTCAATCTGTTCAGGAAGCCTTTGTTATACTTTTCTGAAATAGCTTATGAAAGAACTGTGCAGCCAGTGTCCCTTTTATTATTGACACGTTATGAGGTACTACAGGGCAAAGCCTTTGCTAATGGACCCAAAAAGAGAATCTCAGGAAAATCACATTTCTACACCATCAAGAAGGGCCAACTTCTTTGGAATCTCTATGCAGAAGAAACTTTTAAGAATTAGAAGTTTCTCAATGGCTACGAAATCATCTGAAGAGGCACTATCCAGGTGAGGTGGGAAGTAAGATACTCTCAACATAAGAGACAAAATTCTACCCTCTAAGATGCAAAATTTCGTTTAACAAGTCTAACATCTAAATACGGTTCATGCACTTGTTGCTTACAGTTAAATTCATTGCATCCACATACACTTTCACACTTGTCTGTCACTACCACATTTTCAATCTGGAAAAAGTTTCTTTGACACTATTTGAAAACTCTTATAAGGGTAAAATAGTCTTAACATAAGTTAATTTTTATATTTCTAGAAGAAAGAGAAAATGAATAGTAACTAGGGATAAAAAAGTGTGGTGTTTTCAATCTTCAATGCTCTTTGCATAAACAATCATTTAAGTTTCATTTCAATTTGAGTATCTTCTAACAGATTTTTTAACTCAAAAATAACCTTTTTTATTCTAATATTTCATATTTCTTCTATGGTTAATGATTTATAAGAGATTGTAATTTATAAACATAAATCTCTTCAATTTCAAATAATCTAATATACGACATGAAAATAATAACAATAATATTGATAAACAATTCACAGAAATAAGTTTCCCTGTCAGGGGTAAGAAGGAACATAAATTATGCATTTAAGACAAACACAGATTTCACGGCTTTTGTTGCGGATCGTGCCATAGATTATATTTTTTTTGTTCCAAAGTTCATATATGAATTACAAAATGTGGCAATTCCAAACTTCACTAAATTATTTTTCTGAGTACTTGCCTTCCACGATGCCCCACTAAATGGTATTGATGACACAACCTTCTAGCCCTTAGATATTTTTTTAATAAAGGAAACAAATTTGAAGTTATTTGCCCTTTCTTTTCTACTTTTGTTGTAATGATTTAAATATATATGGACCTCCCCCACTTGCCAACTTGTTCTGCTTTTATATTTGAATGACAAGTCCTCAGTCCAATCTAATAACACTTTAGACTTTGTCATAACAACAACATTAAAAACATTTAAATTGTTCGAGCTACTCTTGGGTGTGTGAAAGAGAACACGCTAAGCCAGCATCATATTCACTGCTTCAACCACTGAAATTGGCTTTTGGTACTATGTGAAATCAATAATATTTATGGTCTAAGTTACCGAAATGAAAAAAAGGTTTATCAGAAGAAGGGTAGTTTAAGTTCTGCATCATTGATGAGGTAAACATACACAGAAAAAAAAGTTAGATTTCATTCCAAAAAGTAAGTTTTCGGAATGCCATATGGCACATGTGTCTGTCCAAACACACGTATTAAATTTTAAACCCCACATCAGCATAGGACTAATTATCTTAATTAAAAATTCAATGAGTTGAACAACGCGATGGAAAACATCATACCCTTTTTCTTTTGAAAGTGGTTTCCAAGAAAATGCTGAGGTTAGGATATACTGATATATCCAGAATCTGTATAGTTAGTTATTCAAAGCAAGAGGGATGAGCTTTATAATCTTTTAACTCCTTCCCTACTAAGTTTATAAAATTTAATTAATCGTTGCACATATCCAATCAGTTTAAGTAGACATCATTTTCATACCAATATATGAATGAATCAGTTCAAATTATGTGGACTAAATTTTCTCCTATACTTAAATTCCAATTGGTGCAATTTTACTGTGCTAAAATAACACTGAAAGTGTACACAAATTTATCATCTTGGCATATTCTATACATCAGCTAAATTCATGTAGTAACAAGTTATTATTTGATGAAGCAAGTCACATCGGACTAAAGGGGATAACTTAGATATTAAATTCAACACGAGTCATTTTAATAATCTGCCATCAAATGAGATATTCATGGTGATTTGGTTGTTTATATTAAATAAAACAAGCCCTTTTGCTTCAACTTTGGTCAGCACTTTGCACTGATAATGATCACCATGGTTTATCCAAATAAATAAAGTAATCATCTCATGCTTGTTGGATAATGTTAGCTAAGAACTGGTAAAGTGGAAATCTTTGTCAGTTGTGTTGTATATTTTTTACAAAAGCAAAGTGATCATGATCCAGAGTCCCTGACTCTACAGAAGTAAAAACCAAAGCCATAGTACCAAAGGCAAAGACCAACTCATTCTCTAATTGAAGACATTAAACTCCTTAATATCATTGAATTGCAGAACACAGAAAGAAAGGAACTAAAGCAACCAAATTTGTTTAACACAATTTCTAACATTTCAGATAGAAAACTGAATTGAGAAACTTACCGAAGACTTGGAGAATCAGACTCGGAGGACGGAAATCAGTATGAAGCTAGGTTGCAGCAAGCAAGTCAAGGCTTGATTAGAAGAATACCAACCCAGATATAAATAGAGGGGAAAAAAAGAAAGAAAACCTAAACCCTAGGAAGAATCAGAATTGAATTCCAAAAGGAATCTAATTCAATTGGAAAGCAAAATCCCTGTGTAGTTTGCAGAGACCCCAAATATGCCAGAAACACTCAAATCAACATATGTATCTACTTTGATCAGAACTGAGAACTACAATTTTGCACTGACAGAATATGATGCGAGTGTGAACGAAAGATAAGTGTTTGATGTCCTTTCCTATATCCCACTTGGCACTATATAGCATATCTCAACCACTCTCCACCATTAGTCACAACACTGCACCTCACTGACACACAACACACTTGGGAGGAAGGGAACATAAGCATAATATTATTATCAGGGTTGTACTGTCATTGCCCAGTGACTATAAATATAGATGGTTTCATCACACACGGGAATCCAACACGATTCCCACATATAATACTAACCAATCAAATCTTCAAACCCCCATTGATGATGTTACCTTTGCCAAATGTTTAGTTAAAAGTCTCTTGGGACCATAATCGAAACATTAAAGAGGGAATCGTGTATTCTGTTAAATTCTAGGACTATTTTACAGACACTAGTACAAAACAAGTAAACTTGATTTACGAGGATGTCATATACTTATTTTCAAAGTTGTTAGGTGTTACGATCAAAGTGGTCCAATTTATTACTCGATATAGCAGAGATATGTTTTAAGTGATAATCTAGTTGTGAGTGTAGTGCTCTATAAAGCTCGGGTTGTTGCAAATTGGCTCAATAGGTTGGCACAATTTCCACACAAGGGTATCCAAACCCTGGTTTTAAACTGATAAGGTGAAGATGCTGATATATGATAGAGATTGGTATATTCCTATCTAATAAGTCGAATATTGCTTGATAGTAAAAGTAGCAAAGACTCACGGAGAACACAAATAAAACCGGTTTCTTCAGGTGTGAATGATCAATGTTTTATACTATATAAATTGATCACTTTAAGGTAATATATTATTCATTCTTTTTTAATTTGTTCATGAGGATGTGCGCTACGTTTATGCAAAAGTTTTGTAATATCTCTGAGGTTGTTCAAGTACATTATTTGGAAGTGTGATCGATCGTGTTTTACAAGGGTGTTTTTCGCTGTAATTTTATAGGAATTTATTCAATTATTCATGTTGAATTTGGAACTAAGTAATTTTAAAGTTTCTTATTTTCTCGTGTTTTGAATGTTTTTTTGTCAGAAATATGTTTCTTAAAGGAAATATCCAAATGATTTTGAAAACAAAAACTTAGTTAAAGCGAATGATTAATATTTAGATTGGAAAAAGGTCCATTATTGATAATGTTTAGCGGTCAAAGTAAATCAAAGTAGAAGTTAATTGCATAAGTAAATTGGGGTAAATTTAAAACTTTTCTTGATTAATAGATTCTGAACAAGGAGAGGATCATGATCAAAGACATTGCACTTGTTGACCAAGCTAACAAAGAAGGGGACACCTTTTTCTTAATCACTCAGATTTTTCCTTCTTCTTTCCCTCATTTTTGCAACTGGGTACGCTAAATCACACCCAAAGTTCACATTGTTTCGGTGTTTTCTTAGATTATGCTAACACTTTCTTCTCTTGGTAAAATGGGAATGCCTAGAATTTTCTAGCTCTTCCTCTTTCGTTGCCCTCGATTTTCTGATTTGATTTTGCTCTATGTAGTCATTGTAGTGGAATTTTTAGATTGGTTGGGATGAGTTTTAAGTGAATATTCTACTTTAATATGTAGAATGATGATGATGACTCGTTAATTATAACTACACGTAACTCTTAACACTCCTGTCCAATAAGGGGGTGGGATGAGAAATCTAGAGGTTTTGGGTTGCAAGGACTTGAGAATGGAGGGGAAGTGTGAAAGTGATAATGAGTATTGTGATGTGTTCTGGATTGTGCATGTTTAGTGTTTGTAGAGTGAATCCTTCGATGGCTAAAGATAAAGTTATGATATGGATGATGGTGAAGATAAATGGGAGTTGAAGAATGTGGTGTTTGATGATTACGACGATGAGAACATGTAGCAAATCAAAGAAGAGTAAGAGATGAAGGATTTTTTTTTTTTTTTTTTTATGGTGATTGATGATGAAAATATGGAGCGATAATGATGAAGATGAGTTATGTCATGTCAAATGAGTCACATTTTCATTATGCTATTAACTGTTTAAACAATATTAGCGAAAAAAACTCAATAAAAATTTACAAAAATTAAAATTTGATTACAAAAATATAAAATTAATACTAAATTAAAAAACTCAACAAAAATAGAATATTTTTTGTCAATTTCAAACCCGTTTATCATGTATAATATTAGACTAGAAAAGGGTACCCCCACGTATTGCAAGATTAATAATACTCGAGAGTTGGACCACCTTAATTTATTCTTCCAAATATGATATTCACTGAATTTATGTATTTTTTCTTTTTAAACATCAACCTTTTTCAGGTACATAACCGACCCTTTGAAATTATTTTCCCTTCCCAGCATTCAAAATAAATAAAGGAAAAATGAGAATCCTCTTTAGTTGATTTTCCTCTTTATTATGTAAAAACATTAATGAATTCATATCATAGCGCATACAAGGAATTCATATTATATATATCACACGCATATGAAAGTTAGTTAATTTTTAATAAATTTGAGTAAAGCATTGTTCGGGTTTCTCAAAGCGTTTCTCAACGCTGTCAACTCACCCTATATCAGCAGTGCAGCTCATATGTTGTCAAGAACAGGATAACAATACGGCATAATATCGACTTTAAAACAAAAAAATAAAGGTTAAAATATTTTTTCTTTTCAATTTTGGTCAAATTTTTTAAAATAAGTTTTAATTTTGGTTTTGCATTCAAATAATAGGGTATAATATCGACTTTAAAAAAAATAAAGGTTAAAATATTTTTTTTTCAATTTTCGTCAAATTTTTTAAATAAGTCCCAATTTTGATTTTGCGTCCAAATAGATCCTAATTTTCATCAATTTTGTTCAATTGGGTCTTTTTTATTAACACCTTTTAAATTATTAAATTATTAATGGTCATGAACAGTGACTGTCACGTATCATTTCGTGGTTTTTTTAATTTTTTTTTAATTTCTTTTAAATGTACATGTGTCAATCCAGTAGCGTACCACGTGTCACTTTGTGTTTTTTTTTTATTTTTTTGATTTATTTTTTATTTTCTTTAAAAATTATTTAAATGTTCATGTGTTAACCCATTAGCGTGCTGTTAAAGTCAATGTTCTATATTCAATTTGGTCCTTATATTTGTTATTTTTGTTCAATTTAGTTCCAATTTTTTTTTAACATTAACCAATTTGGTCCCTATCGAAGATGTGACCAAATTTAATTTTTATATCAAAGTTATAATGATGTGAATTTTAATATATTATATAAAAATATTTAATAAAAAATGTGAATTTTAA
>Ga0099822_1003911_pt1 | contig 19256 bp, 10 predicted proteins | sample CowpeawhiteBW_FD_76839 | JGI IMG/M metagenome (GOLD analysis project Ga0099822, IMG submission 76839) | Root nodule microbial communities of legume samples collected from California USA - Cow pea white BW | ecosystem: Host-associated > Plants > Roots > Nodule | place: USA: California | collected...
ATATATATATATATATATATATATATATATATATATATATATATATATATATAAGATTGTGAATTAAAGTTTAGCGGGTACGGGTATCCACAGGTACGGATACTATGATACTCCTACCCGCCCCATTAACATGCGGGTATAAAAAATACTCGTACCCGCGGGTAGCGGGTATCCATTTTTAATATTCGTTTCCTACCCATTGCGGATTTTATATGCGGATACCCGCGGGTACGGATATTTTTGGCATCTCTACTAGTGTCCATTTTCAGGAGACGCTATTTTTTAACTTTCTTGTAGTCACAATTACAAAAAAAAAAATTGCATGATTGATACTATGATTCATAGAGCCTTATTATATGTATTAGGATTATGTTTAGAATTTGTTTACAACATTAAAAATAGAAAAGTTCAAATTATATTTTCTTAGATTTTAAATTTTAAATCTGATATATAAATTAATTTTAGTTTATAGAAAATTTTATTTTACTGTCTTCTTTCTTAACATTTTATAGAAAAAGAAAATATGTAATAAGCAATTCACATAACTGGATCGAATTCATGTGGACAACAATTTTGATAGAAAGAAATAAGTGGTTGGAATTCATGTGGACAAGATTTCAACAATGGTAGCTAGGATGTGAAAATAGTTTATATCACCCACCTAAATATATCTTTTTCAAACATATATTAAATATTCATTCAAAAATTAAAAAAGATTTTTTTAAATAAATAAAAATACAAAAACTAATTTGTAAAAGTTATTATATAATTTATTTAAAGCTTATTTTTAACTTAAGCTAATTTTTTTCATATTTCTTTTTAAAAAAAAGAAAACTTTACAAATATTTTCTTAAAATAATCCTTATTTATATGAGAAAAGTAATTCAAACCAATATGTATAATAAACATATCATGCATATAGGATTCATCCTATTTGTATAGGGTACAATTGATAAGTTATCTCCACTTATTAATATATATATATATATATATACCTATTGGAAACCATTTTAAAATTAAATACAAAACTTTAATTTCTTTCATTCCACTAATTTCTTAGACTAATCCAACTCATTCAAGATATTAATAGAACATGAGAAAAAAATACCATAAAAACAAGCCACAAATGCATCCATATTCTGAAATAGACAATTAATTAGATATATTAATGTATCATCCTTCTCAACTTTCGGCTATGCATAAATTAGGGTTCAAGACACGTGGCAACCATGCATAACATTTGCATACTCTTGTTATATTCAACAAATACACGAAAACCAATAATGAAAGAATTATTTACCCAAGTACACTTGGTGCTTTTCAAAACAACGAATATTTTTCGTTAATGATTCATTTTTCATTTAACGGTATTCATTTCCTAAAAATAACGAATAAAATGTTTTTTTCTAATTAAAAAGATACTTTTCAAAAGTAACGTGAAGCCCTTTTGGATTTTCATAATAGATACAAATATTTTGACTTTTTTTTATTTACTTATAATACACCATTCAATCATTCTTACATTATCACATCATATTATTTAAAAAAATCAAAATAAATAATTAAATAATAATTAAAATAACGAGTTAAGAGTAGATAAAAAAATAATTAAAATATTATTATCCTTTTATAATTTTACCAAACCAACAATGATAACTTGGGCTCGTGGTGAAAATTTACTGAGTTTAAAATATGTTTGGAAAAAAAAAGTCTAAATGCTTTTAATAGAAGAAAATATAAGAAATATAATAAAAAACTGAAATTAGTTTATTGAACTTCCTTCCTAATAATTTATATAAAACCTTTTTTATTTTTTATATAATGTTAGCTTTTAAGAAAATGTGATTTCACTTTATATTCTTAGTTTTTTTCCTACAGTTGTATTACAAATTTGCATCGTTAATGAAAGGCGTAATTTTAATTTTATTTCTTTTTATTGTATTTAATTTATGTTTTACTTTCTATACATACATTTAACTTTTTTGTTCTGATTTTTCAAAATTATTCTATTTCTATTTTGTATTTTCTTAATTGTATTATGTGTTGTTCAACTGACATGTTAAATATATTGATGATGTAACATAAATATTGCATGCAAATTAGAACTAGTTTGGTGTATATTATGATAAAAAAGTGGATAAGGATAATCGTAACAATAATAATAATAATAATAATAATAATAATAATAATAATAATAATAATAATAATAATAATAATAATAATAATAATAATAATAATAATAATAATAATAGTGAAAGAAGTAGTTATAATGCAAATCACAATCATTATTATGACAACAATAATTGCATCTTAACACTAATAATAATGACAATTGTTAAATAGTTATGATAAGGATATGATAATAATGGTGACAAAATGATGATAATAATGATAAGAGTGATGTGAAAACGTGGAAATGGTGGGAAAATTTTTGGGAACAAGTGGTGATGGTGGTTCCTACAGCAACAATAACAATGGTGATGTAATAAAAAATCTAATACAAGGGACAATTAAAACAACGACAATATAATATTAACAAAAGTAACGATAACATCCGATGATAAACAATAATTCTCTTCCATTCAACAAATATGCCTTTTTCACAACACACAATCCATTCTTTTGCTAGTTAAAGGGTTCTTCAACGTAACTTTTGGATCAGTGTAGACTTCCACAAGAGTTGACTTTGTGCGTTATAATTCTCCCAAGGGTAGATCACAAATTGTAGCAATCGATGGCAATCACATTAAAGATCACAACTTTTCAAGTCAAGCCCACAAATTTGACCACAGAGTTTGAATCAAGCCATCCATTCATAGCAGCAAGAACAATGCATTTTGTAGTAGCATTCAGTTATATATGCTTCACACACAGCATTCAATTCCACCCCAAAATGGCTCCTTTTCCCTGTCTTCCATTTTTCACCACCACAAAATCCAAAACCACAAGCAACTCTAATCCAATAGAACAGCTCTGTCACCGCTTCTCTTTTTCTGAGCTTCAAGCAGCCACAAATGGGTTCATGCCGAGTTTAATTGTCAGTGGAGAAGGTCAATGCAAGGTCTACAAAGCCCACCTCAAAGGCCATGGAGACGTAGCCATCAAACACTTCGAGATTAAAAGCCCAGATCGTGATATAGAATTCAGGGTCGAAGTCGAGATTCTGTGTCAACTACACCACCCAAATGTTGTTCCTTTGGTTGGTTTCTGTGAGCACAAAAATGACAAGTTTGTTGTGTATGATTATGTCTCCAATGGAAGCCTCCATGATTGTTTGCATGGCACCAACAAAAACAGTGCTGTTCCCTTGTCGTGGATACAAAGACTTAACATCTGCATCGGGGTGGCTCGTGGACTGCACTACATTTACTTTGAAACCAAGATACCCATCATGCACCGTGCTGTGAAATCAAGCAACATTCTTTTGGACCGTAATCTGGTGCCTAAAGTGGCGGATTTTGGACTTTGCAAGAAGCACCCGCAAGAGGAGTCAAGGCCAAAGCCACCAAGAGTTGAGTTGAGGGAGAACTTGGAGGTTAGTTTGGAATACATGGAGCCTGAGTATTTTATGACTGGAAGGTTATCAAAGAAATTTGATGTGTACTCTTTTGGGGTGGTAATGTTAGAGATTGTGTGTAGGAAGGAAGCATGTTTTTTAACCCCAGGTGGAGATTGTGAGTACCTTGTTAAGTGGGCTTTTGAGGATGAAAGGAAGGGGGTTCTTGAGAAGATTGTTGATCCATCTCTTATTGGAAAAATAGCACCTTCTTGTTGGGAAGTGTTCATTGAGATTGTTCAGAGATGTTTGGCATCAGTTGAAGAGAGGCCAACGATGGGTGAAGTGGTTGTGATTCTTGAAAATGCATTTTTGTTGCAAGAGAGAGCAGATGTGTGAAAGAGTGTGATGAGCCAAAGGCCATTAGGAAGAGAAATATAAGCAAAAAGAATACAGTTGTTGTATTTTTCATGTTTCTGTTCAATTTTTGTGATTTCACAATTCTTGTAAAGCTTTTCCTTTTTCCATATTTAAGTGCTTCCAGCAGTATATCACAGTAAAGCTATGATGCATCGATACTTCAACTTGGGTCACGTATCAATGTTCAATACAAATTGTGTCTGATACTTGAACGATACTTATGAAGTATTTAATTTATAAAATCGTAATACACTATAATAAAATCTTTGAATAATAACCAATTTTAGTGACTAAAAATAATTAGTCATTATATAATGACCAAATTGACAACTAAAATAGTTTCAAAAAAGTATAATTGGTCTTTAAATTGATAATTAAAATAGTTTCAATTATGAATTGATTTTTAAATTGGTCACTAACATTAGTTACTAGGTTTTGGCTACCAAAATATTTGGTCCCTAATTAGAAAATTTGGATTCACACATTAACAATCATATATTTATTATGTTTGTAAGAATTATTGTACATTTTTCAATATTCATCTATCATATATTTATCACGTATCGTATCCTATTATTTTGAAAATAAACTTATCGACATATTGAATATATGTCATATCTAATACACATATCGTATCTGTGCATCGTAGCAGCAGAGTTATACAAAGCTATAGATAAATTTTTTTAGACTTGAAGACTCTCGGATTATGATAAACCATGCTAGATTTGTCTCCACACATACTACACCCAAACAACGTCTATTATTAAATATACAAAAATATTATTAAACACAATTTTTCTGTCAAAATTTGCAATTTTTTTCACTACACATGACTACACAGTTTCATATAGACCCAAGAGACCAAGTTACAATTCTCAAATCATCTCTTTACTTAAACAATAGTTTTCTACTTTTTTTTCTTCTTCACTTCTTCACACATGCTTACTTAGGATCAATAAATATTTTTCGTGACGCAAGTTAGTTTCCTGCTTTTTTCTCTTCTAAATATTAGTCCAAAGTTGTCTTGAAAACAACACAATATACATGTACATTTTATTTATGAGTTTACTTGATTAAAAAAAAAAAGTAATCTTTCCTGCGTTTGTTTGTAACTTACATATACAGGAAAAAGTTATATATTTTGTTCTACCATAGTAGCATCAACAATAGTTGTTGAACCGGAATCTTGTATCGTCAACACCAGGATCTAACACTCAAATAAAAATCCAAAACAGCCCTTCAACTGTTGGTGTCGTTCTTTAAAGTAGAAGATAGCTGGGAGACTTTCAGATTCACCTTAGTGAAATACTATTTTGAGTTGCCTTTATTTCCAATAATTAATGCAGCATAAATACGTAACCTCTTACCCTTCGGTTGCTCATAAGAATTGAGAATGCCATGAGTCCCTTCCATCTTTTCATTTTTAACATATATTAGAGCTTTTGTGATTACCTTTTCCTTATCACTTCCTTTCAGACACTTCAACTTTGTCACATAACAAATGAGTTCTCGTTCGTGCTTGCTTTTGGCCATTATTCTTCCCTTGTGTTACTATGTTGATGCTGCTTGCTCTAATGGAAAATGCAAGGTTTGTATACCCTACCACCTCTTATTTGAATCATGCCTTTTACTTTTCAGTTTCAAAATTGGTATTATATTTGTTTTCAATCTTTGATCAGCTAAATGAAGAGTGCTCGTCTAACGGTGATTGTGGAACCGGACTCTATTGTTTCTCATGTCCACTTGGGTTTTCAGGCTCTAGGTGTGTGAGATCTTCTGTCACAGATCAATTCAAGCTCATAGTAAGATTCTCACTTCTCCTTGGTCTTTGCCTTATTTCACAAGAAACTGTCACAACACAGGTCTAAAGATTTTTTAAATGCCAACACTTGGCAGGGTTTTGGTTCTGGTGGTGTAGGCTAGAAACTAGTTCCATCATTTTACATGAAATGAATATTAACTGCTATTATTTGAAAAAATCATGAAAAATTTTCAGGACTTTGTATTATTATATTTATTTTTGGATACCAAAAGAGAAACCTAAGCTATAGTATGAGATATGTCACTGTCTTTAGAGTGAAAAGGAAATTTAGGAGTGTTTCTTCTTAATCAGTTTTTTAACTGTTTGTTTTCTTTCGGTATAGAATAATTCTCTTCCATTCAACAAATATGCCTTTTTGACAACACACAATTCTTTTGCTATTGATGGAGAACCATCTAACACAGGAGTGCCTCGAGCCACCATCACTAATCAAGAAGACAGTGTAACGCAGCAGCTAAAAGTACGTTATTCGTTACTACTAGGCTTATATTCTGTTAACTTCTATGATGTTCTGTTTCTACTACTCGCAAGGATGTTCAAGGTTCATTATTTCTGCCATCTGTGTTTCATCTGTAGAATGGAGTTCGGGGACTAATGCTAGATACGTATGATTTTGATGGAGATGTGTGGTTATGTCATTCATTTCGAGGCCACTGCCATGATTTCACAGCTTTTGTATGTAGAATTCATCTTCCCAGTAATGTTTTCTTTTTGGCCTCTACAAAAATACAAACATTTATGCTAACATTAGTTCAGCTACACAAAGATGCTAACTTTGTATTCTACAAGTAGGAACCAGCTATAGATACACTTAAGGAAGTTGCAGCTTTTCTATCTACCAACCCAGAGGAAATTATCACACTCATACTGGACGATTATGTTAAAACACCCAAAGGGTTGACAAGAGTCTTTACAGAAGCTGGTTTGATGAAGTTTTGGTTTCCTGTGACGAGAATGCCGAAAAAAGGAGGAGAATGGCCTCTTGTGAGTGATATGGTTGCTAAAAATCAAAGATTACTTGTGTTCACTTCAATAAATTCTAAAGAACAAAGTGAAGGCATTGCATACCAGTGGAATTACATGGTTGAAAATCAGTGTAAGATATCACCAACCATTAAATCTTTCTTTGTTCTTCACAAAAACATTTTTATTCCTTTGTTAGTTTTCCATTTTGGTGTGTGATCTTAATTTTCCCCAGATGGAGATGGAGGAAGAAAAGCAGGAAGGTGTCCAAATAGAAAAGAATCTTCTCCTCTTGATGACAAGAGCAAGTCCTTGGTGTTGATAAACTATTTTCGCACTTTTCCACTTAAAGCAATCACATGTGAAGATAACTCTGGAGGTCTCATTGACATGCTGAAAACCTGTCATGGTGCTGCTGGCAACAGGTGGGCCAATTATGTTGCGGTTGACTATTACAAGGTAGAACTTTGGCACATTTTCTCTTTTGCTACAAATTTTGTTGCTGAGCATAAACTTTTGACTCAGTCGTTCCAATATTTGTTATAATTTGGGGATCATTTTGCAGAGAAGTGAAGGAGGAGGGTCCTTTAAAGCTGTGGATACTCTCAATGGGAAGCTCTTGTGTGGTTGTGATGATGTCCCTGCCTGTGTGGTGAGTAAATTTTCACAATTTCTTTCTTGAACACATAGTAAATAACTCCACGACATTTGATTTTTTATTCTTTTTCATTTTCAGCCAGGATCTACTTCACAAGCTTGCTCAGCCCAGAAAGCATAGCAAGTAGCAACAAGCTTCTTGTAATGTTTGAGTCTGTTTAAGTGTAATTTCTTGCCTTCATTACCACGCTTTCCTGGTTCGATATAATCATACAAGTACTACTGTATGCCAGTGCTACCGGATTATGAGTTTGTATAAACGTGAAAATGACACTTATATAAAACTATCGGTAATTTAAGATAATGGTACTTCTTTTAAGCAAATGGGAAAATCTTTTAAGATTTGCACTTAGCCATGCGTTACTCTATATTCTAACCTCCACTTATAATGATAGAAGTTCTATTCTGTTGCCATAATCCTACTAATTTATGAGCAATTTGTGAGGAATTCAAATATAGAATTGAAAATCTCACATTGAATAAAAATAAATAAGATGAACATGTAAAAAAATAAAAAAAAACACACAAACCTATTGTCTTATGGGCTTTTTATAAGAGGTGCCTATGAGATCTCATGTATGTTGACTAATGATTCAGAACTCATCATATTCAAATTTTTTTGGTTACAAACCAACTCTCCCCAATTCCAATCGTAACTATATGGTTTAACTTTTCCAATATTAGTTTTGTGTTGGATTTTAACCCGACTAACGCAATGAAATATCAAGAAATGTTGATAGATGAATTAGAAATTTCATTTCGAATGTAAACTTGCTATTTACAGATCCTCGTCGGTTTGGTCAGGTGTTTCAGATTATTATGCTCTTAATTTGGAAATCACATATTGGACAACCGATAATGGGACATATAAAAACAATTGGAATGACAACTAGTTTTCTCATGACAACATAGCTCAAATTTCTATTATCCTTATTAACACAAAACACTTTCTCAAAGTTAGGGTTGTGGATGCTTGGGATGGGTCTATTCCTACCTTTCTGCAACAAGTACCGAGAGTGTAGAATCTATAACATCTGATTTTAACTTGTGCTTATTTTTATCCTTCCTCGCATCCATGTTCTTGGAGTAAGAGTATTTGGTTGCATAATCCCTCCAACTAAAACTCTGATTCTTAGGAAACTCTTAATAGACTCCCTTCTGATAGCCATGCAACACAACTCTTTTCATGTAGTAAGCAAGAACACAACTCTTCTCATGTTTTTCTTTTATGTTCTACCCCTAGAAGTTTCTGGACTTTAGCTTCAAGGGATTTTTTTCTGGTTTTAATTCATGTCCAACCATGATATTTTGAGTTTGCTATGTAGTGCAGGTAGTCCCTTGACAAGGAGATTCATTAAGTCATTATACATATTGTCAGGGTAAACAAAATTTATACGCCAATCAATATAAAATCTTCCTAAGTATGATTCTAATTATTTGAAAAATCACCTCAATTATCATACAAGGGAGTCTGCGAATGATTGACCGTGTAAAAACTATTTACACCCAGTGCATACACTATTAATTTCTAATCGAGTGGAAATTATCAGATATTTTGTAAAAGCTTGCATCTGTACCTATAAAAGATACAACCAGAGAACTTCTACAACATCTTAGGTTACTGTTCATGCCTCATATCGGTAGTTCACACAATGAATTGTTAAGTTATGGCTTGGAGGTTTGAAGAAAACAATCAAACACTGCACAATTGACAACCTAACAATCTTTTTTCATTCATATTGGGCATAATACCGGAAATGTTCATCCGACACAGCACAACTAAAAAGACGAAATGAAAACAGATTTTGCCGTTTCTTAAACCAAAGGACAAGTATATCATGTAAGTTATGAATTTGCTAAAAGGGAATAGGGAGTGAAATCACATTATATCGAAGGACAACAACACAATAACCAAAGGTTGCCAATCAAACTCACTCTCATGACATAATGGCGCAAAATTGCAGATTATGCGAACACAAAATTTCAACTTTCAAAAATCTAAGTTGTGTCTTAAAAAGATAAGCATGTGGAAGACCTACTTCTTAGAAGGCTTCCCTTTCTTTTGAGAACCTTTCCCCTTTGTGTTATCCATTGAAGAATCCATGTTATTGTCCTTTACATTAATGGCACCCTGGCTGAACTCCGGAGACAGTATCTTAGCAATCTCAGGAAAACCAACGGTGTTTCTTCCACGCAACAAAGTTTGCAAATTCTGCTCCCAAATCTTGTCCTTTTTAATACCAGGACTCTGCAGACCAAACATATCACATTAGTAATACCCTAAATTTAACCTCACGAACTAGGAAGCACAAGTTATATAATCAAGTGTAAAATAAGATTGGAAATGATGAGTGAGGTAAGGTGAGAGAACCCGGAAATTGTAGAGTTTGATAAACTTCGAGAGAATGAGAGCAACTTCGGAACGAGAGTGGCGAGGGATGCCGAGGAAGGTGCAGAGTTCACTGGAAGACTTGCGGATTTTGGTGTTGCCGGTGCCGGTGATTTCTGCCACCGCTTTCGCCACCGTGGACATGCTCCTCCGACCCAACGAACCCATTTTCGCGATGTGCTATGACTGCTACAACTGTGAGTTCTTCAACAAATCAACACCAGTAAATGAATACTATCAAAAACAAAGAGTGCAGACACAGTTTTGTTAAGTGATGTATTTAATTGAACTTTTTTAAAAGTTACTTTTTTATATAAGATCATCATATAAATTTTAAAAGATTTGTCATAATGTAAATTCTTTTTGAAAGAATTATTATTATCATTTGTGTAATATAATCTAAAAGAAAACATGAAATATTAAATCATAAAATTTGAAAAGGTTTTATATGTTTATAAGAATTTTATGAATTTTAGAAAAAATCACAATTATTTTTAATCTTTATTATTTTTACCGTAGAAACTATTTTTACTTATTACTAAAAATAACATGAACAAATTTATAAGTATAAATATAATATAATATATATCTATATATATAATAAATAAATAGAAGAAAAAAATTGTTTATTCAAAGTCATAGTCATAAAGCATACATAAACACTCAACTCAACCAATACATTTTAGTCTGTTACTAAAAATATGGATGTGTAGTGTATGTACAGTATTCCTTTTTTCTAATTTACTTTACTTACACTTTTTTGTTTAGTTTATTTTTTATAAAAACAATTGCTTTGAATCACTTGTATAAAGGGGTGGATGTTGACTAATATTTTAGGAAAATCAAAATAACACAATAAAAATTCATAGATTGTCACTAACATAAAGATAACGAATACATAATTTAGTAAAATCATAACTATATAAACAAATAATAATTATTGTCATTTATTCTTTTATATTCTTGAATTCATCAATAATTGGACCACAACTAAAATTTTTAATTATTTCTTTTTTGATGTAAATAAACAAATTGTCAGTAAAAAATTCATCTTTCATCTTATTCAGCAATCTTATTTTGATAATCTTCATTACAAAAAACATTTTTTCTATTATAGTAATAGCTCACCAGTAATTCTTTGAACTTTAAGAAAAAAAAAATTATAATTGGACAATTGAGTCAGTAGTATCATGGTTTAGAATATATGTGAAAAAGTTGAATTTGTTTTGTTTTCATCTTCACACACAGTTTTCCATTTTATCATGTTTAAAATATGAATTTGTTCTTTTATTTTTCACCGATATATTTTTTAAGATTAAGACTAAAGAATAATTTGTCATAATCTAATCAAAAATTGAGACGTAAATGCTAAAATAAAATTTTATAATAATCAAGTTACAATTAAAAGTCAATTATGAAAAAACACATAGCATAATATTTTTTCCTTCTATATTCCTAAAAATGAATATAGTTAGATAAAAAGTAATTTTAACTATTAAATTAATATTTCACTATCAAGTAAGACAAAAAATTTTTTTTTTCAAAAATGAAAGAGAACATATAAAAGATAAGAGTAGAGGCAACAATTATTTTTCTCTTTAAAGAAAACAAGTAAAATTAAAATATGAGAATAATATGTAAAAAGTTCATGAAACAAATACAAAATATCTTAATAATTTTTTTTATTCTTTATTATATTTGATTCAAATTTTATTATCAATTAATATTAAATATTATGATTTATAAATCAAATAAAAAAATTTAATTTATTTTTCTTTGATTCTTGATATACTATACATAATTTAAAAAAGTTTATGGACATTACATTATTTAAAAAATTTCAAAATTTTTAATTACATAAATTATTAAAAAAATTAAATTTTTTGGGCATACATAATTTTAAAAATTTTAAGAATTTTAATTACATAAATTAAAAAAAAATCATAATTTTTGGGAGACATTACCATATACTCTTATTATCGTCCGCCACTGCTTGTAAAATATTTTCACATATTATTTTTCAAAAGTGATTTAATTAAAATATATGAGAAGTAATTTCCCAACTAAGTATATATTTAAGAACCCGGAAAGTCGAGCATAAGTTTTTTTTTTTTAATCTCATCAACGTGTTCTCTTATTGAATAAAAACTTCTAAGAATAAAAGTAATTAAAAATAATAATATATATTCATCAATAACCATGTTTTTCAATAGCACTGATATTTTTTTGTTTGAAAAATTTTGTTAACAGGAATACCAAATTTCGTAAAATAAAAACTATATTGATAAAATATTAGGTTAATTACTATTTTAGTATTTATATTTTGAATTTTAATTTATTTTGATCACAATTTTTCATTTTATTGAATCAATTCGCATTACGTAGTTTTTTTTGTCTTTTATGTATATTTTTTTCTGATTCAATTGATTCCATGTATTTTTTATATAGAGTTGTTTTTTTATTATTAATGTCTTCCTCAAATCTTGAAAATGTATTTAAAAGTCACAATTAGGTTTATGTATCTATCTATGATGATATAGTAGAGAAAAACGAAGATCATAGAGTTGTGATCTTAGTTCTAAAGGAGTCTATCTTGGATTTGAACAAAACGATTTTTGTGAAATTGTGTAGCAAAAAAGAAAAGGGAAAAGAGGGTTTGGACTCACATGTAGTCATTTTTAAACAATTTTAATGTTGAATTCACGAAAGAAATCACATTGTCTTTGTTTAAAGAGTATAGGGACTTTTGAGTCCAAAAAAAAATATACAGTGACCAAATGAATAACTAAACATATTATTAAATAGATATATGGTTACCTTTCAACCAATGATAATGGCAATTTCACATAATGAATGGCATTAAATGGGTTTAAAGAGTTGTCAATTTAGCTTTGCCCATAGAGTTTAGCCTTGACCCACGTGGGTTATAGCCCAAATAGCCTTCAATTTAAAAAGCCTACATGACCAAAAACCCACAAAAATCCTATGGGTCAAGGTCAACCCATGGGCTTCCCTTTTAAACATGTTTTAAACATGAAAAACATATTAATTTTTTAAATATATTATTAAAATTTCAGTTTAGGTCGACCACTCTCGACAATTGACCTTAGACCATCCATCTCGTCAATCAACCCAACCCGACAAATATCGGTTGTTAGGATGGCCTATCTTGGGCGTTGGCCTAAGCCGACCTGTCTTTGCTAAAACATCCTGGTGAGATATTACTAATTTAAATAAAATAAAAACAATGATAGTAATAATTGTGCATTTATTAAAATTTCTTTCTCAAAACGCGGGAAAAATTCATACTTTATTAAATGCATCGGAGTTCAAAACCATAAATTCAATTCAATTGACTGATAATAAATCACTATTTATAAAATATTAAATATAATTCATATAAAGGTTCCAATGTTGCCTCGCTCCGACCTCTAAACCTCACCAGCTCCACATGTAATATCATATGCTCATGTATTACACGATCATCGTCAAACACAAGCAGATAGGGTGAGCTAGCAACATAAACAATTGTTAACCAAAAATAAAGTGCGCACACACTCTCGTTGGGGAACCTCCATCCCCCGATTCCAGAAAACATGGCCACCACCATGTTCGTCCACGTTCTACATTCTGAGATGATGACCTTAAGATATCTTTTGCTACAACAAGCCACAACTCATGGTTCCACCTCCACAAGCCACAACTTGTAGATACACATTCGGGATTATCCTGTTACGAACCACTATCTGTGACGCCAGGTGGAGTTTCCAATACGAACCACTATTTGTATTCTCAACACAAGATTTGCAACATCACCGACCACAACTCGTGATTGCCTATTCAAGTGGAGCCAACCTATACGAGCCACAACTCGCATATATCCCATACTCTTCTATTGTTTCCACCGTCTACATCGACCTTGTTCACAAATAATACAAAGGGAATGCTTCGGGATCACTCATATCAGCTTGAGATCAAAGACCACACTAGATTAGTTGGGTTTCACATGGTGAAGCAACAACTTGAAACCTGTGAACTACATTATGCATACTAAACTTAAAACCAAAACATTTCACTCCTTTAGCTTGATTGAAACCCTAGTTGTTCTACAAATTTTGGGAATAGTAAGCATTTTGTCATCCTTATCATGATAAATAATGCAATTTCAAAGGGAAGAAAATCAAAATCAAGAAATAAACTTTAATCCCAAACAAACGAAACCCCAAAACTAAGAAAATGTCATATCTCCACCCAAATCATATAAAGCAACTAAATTATCCAACACAATGACAGAAAGTTGTAAGAGCAAAAGTTGTAAAACGAAAGTACTGTAAATTTTTTGTTTTTGAAAAATATTACTAGCTAACAAACTAGAGATGAGATGTATGAAGATTCAATGTTGTACTTATAAAATAATGAATCAAAGCATGAAAAGGTTATGTCAGCCTCGACGGTGAGCAATGACGCTAACTATGACCTTGAACGATAACAATGTGCCCAATCGCAGGTCTTGGTGTTGGTGTTGTTTGGCCTCGTGCGAAGAACGACAAGGAGGTGGGAGACGCTATGACTCCAATAACGACCTTTATGACGACCTTCGTGATGAATCATACCGATGACGGTAACTCCAATCGACAATGAGACCCAAGGTTTGTCGTTCACCATCAACATCAAAACCCTAGATTGCCACCACCGTCCATCGAAAGAGTAATAACCATTTGGTCGTGATGGAGGATTCAATTTGTGAAAAGGATGATGCAAGTCATGGTTGGGTTTTTTGTGTTCTGTTTGGGTGAATGCAAAGAAGTGAGAAGTTGATTGCAAAAAAGAAGCAGAAAAACATGTTTTCTCTGTCTTGATTTGGGGGACGAGAAAGAATAAAACCTAGCACCTTCTTAAATTCAACAAAAATGTCCATTCTTAATTTTATTTCCTTAATGCTAGCGTGGAAAAAAATATGATAAAAAATATCCTAAGTCACAGCCATGTCATGGAGTAAGAGAAGTTGTAAAAAATGAGTAGTCATTATATCATTTTTCAAGAGAAATTTGTATTGAGCTCGAAGAAAAAGATGTGCTTTGACTCGATAATAACAACTATAGAGTCTTCTTTGTAACGATTGTTCAAATGTACGGAAACCTTATAAGACTAATTAATCTCTTCTTTTGAGACATTATTTGATAAGAATGCACAAACAATGTAGCATTCTCTATGACTTTTTGACATGTTGATTATAACTACATCCAAAAGGGTTGGGGGAGAGGTTCTTGATTCCACAAATGTCTAACAAGAAGAAACATAAACACGTTGAAAAGAAAATATGCCAAATTTTGAAATTCTAATTAAGTCATACATTTTGACTTTTTTTTATTACTCTTTCTAGCCACTTTTAAGTAGTTTGTTATTTTGGTGGAAAGGTCAATCCTATAAACCTTAGAAGTTAAAAGTTCATAAAATTTATAATAATACCTAGCCTATCTATTAAGACTTGTCCTTCCTGAGCGGAAGGAAAAGACTATTTGACAAACTCTATAGAAGGCTAGTCCTTCTTCTAGTCGCAGTATTAGGTTAAACCTTTTGCTATTAAAGTCAAGCAATTTAGCATCTTTCAGTGAGGTGTAGTAGAACAATATTGAAAAAAAGAATGAAGAGAGAACCATTGATAATAAACAAACAGGTTGGCAAACTCCCAAAAAGAAGAGGAACTTGATCCAAAAGACAAGGGAAAGTTTTCACAAAGAAAATGTGTCAATGCTTACATAGTTTAAGTTTACATGTGAAAAACATGAGTGAGAATTAAATGATAAATCGGTTAATAAAAACTAAATACAAGTTATTAATATTTAATGTGAGATTCCTAGTGATCTAACATGATAACTTTTTGGGATTATTTATCACGTGGAAAACCATAATTATTATAAAATATGTAATAAGTGATAAGAAAGAGAAGAATGACAATGGACATAAAGAGTCTCAAAAGAGTGATAAAACAAGTATTTATATAAAAGAATCTTTATTTTCTACTTTTCAAAAGTTAACGAATTCTACTTAGTGGATATATTGAGAAAGAGGTGAGTAAGGTTGAGTTAAACAAAGTCACAAAAAGAATAAAAGAAGTTATTTCTAAAGAGATGGAGAGATATAAGTTGCATACTAGTTATACTACAACAAAAGTGAAGGTCACAAATGTGGAAGTTATGCAATAAAGACTTATCTTTGCACATTGAACAAGTGGACTGATGACAAGGTAGTATAAATGTCAATATAATTGGACTACAGAAATCAAGATAGGGGTCATGTGTTGGTGTGACATCAGGAGGGTTATGGTGTGGAAATCATCAGACATTTTGAAAAGAGGAATAGACAGAGCTACAATGATGAGCTCTCATACCATAAAAGAAAACCGCAAAGACAATGTAAGACTTATAGCCAAAAACCTCTATAGCATAAATGGATAACAGATGACTAAAAGGAATAACAAAAAAGTTACACCAGAATTAATTCTAATAATAAATTGCAACAATGAATAAGACAAAAAAAGACAACGAAAAACAAGTATTGTATATTTGTATAATGAATAAGGATGAATGTAGAATCAAGTTTGTTGATCCCAGATAATGATACTTTATTTTGAATAACTGTGTTCTTCCCCTTCTTTTATATACATGTTAGAATCACTTTACAAATAAACATTTTTTACAGTTCACAATCCTTAATGCATTAAGAAATGTTTACTCTTCCTTTCTAAAAGCAGAATCTAACTAGTACACATAGAAAGCTTCGCAACAAGCTTCTTGAAATGTTGAATCTTTCTAAATGTAACTGCTTAACCTTGTCCCAAGCTTCCTGGTTCCAATATAATCATACAAATGCTATTTTATGCAGACACAGAATTACCATCATGTTTGATTAGCTTTTCGTAACTACAGACTGCTTAGGTATAGTTTAAAGGTGCAGGTGAAATTAAGATACTTGTTTCTGTCAGATCAGAAACATTTTCCTATTCAACAATACTACACAAAGATAACGAAATTTGGTGCAACATGACTCCATTCCCATAAAATTATCAGTAATTTTCAGCAATCCATGGTGCGCAGTTCCAAATTACGTATTCAAATCCTTTTATGCTCGTCGTGATCATTCGAAAAAATATCATCCCAAACCAAAAAATAAAACACACTAGCTACAAAAACCAGCAACAAACTACATTATAGTTCCAAAAAGCCATGGAGTCATGTTTTACTTCATTTTTTACTTAACAGGCTGATAACAAAAATGTTGAAATTAACATAAATCATCGGAGAGAAAAATTGTTACAATAATTAAACACGTAATCTTGAAATTGTCTTACTTTGCAACCTGTCTTCATTCACAAGAGATAGGAGCAACTTGATTCTGTACAGAGACATCGCAACATCAGAAACATGAAACTAAACACATTAATTTTGAGCTTTAGCAGCAGTAGTAGTAGTAGGTGTTCTCATCTACTTGATTCCCTCAACGTGGTTTTGGGTCAACAATTTCAGAGAAAACCGTCCCAGACATTAATCTATCACTCTCTTTATAGCTGCTACTAAGCTCCTCGCTGCTGGTACTCACACTCACCACACTCGTTCCACTACTCTTGTTAAAATCCGAAACCTGACCCACACTCGTTCCACTACTAAACAAATCTTCGTTACCGTCCTCTCTTCTTTCATTACCACGCTCACCACCAACCACGTTATCATTATCGCGCTGTTCCGCACTCTCTTGTAACTGCAACGCAAACTCCAGCATCCAAACGACGTCGTTCATCGACGGCCTCTGCGTTCCATCGTCCAACAAACAACTCACCCCAATCTCGCAGAACTTCCTCAAGCACTCTGGTGCGATCCGACCCTTCAATGTGGGATCCACAATCTGCGCAATGGTCCCGTTTTGGTAGCAGTATCTCGCCCAATCAGCCAGTGACACCTGTTTCTTCTCCGCGGTGCGGATCAGAGGCGGACGAGCGCAGAGTAACTCAAACAACACCACGCCGAAAGAGTACACGTCAGACTTTTCCGTCAATTGCTGTCGTTTGTAATACTCTGGGTCTAGATACCCAATGCTGCCCTTCACCACGGTGCTCACATGGGCCTTTGACATGCCCGTGGGCCCAATTCGGGAAAGCCCGAAGTCCGAAACCTTGGCCACCCACTTATCATCCAACAAGATGTTCGTGGTTTTCACGTCGCGGTGGATGATCGTGTGCTTCGCGCCGGTGTGGAGATAGTGCAGCCCACGCGCGGCGCCGATGCAGATCTTCAGGCGCTCCTTCCACGGGATAGCGGGGTTGTCCGTGTTGTAGAGATGGTCGCGTAGGGTGCCACGTGCCATGAAGTCGTAGATGAGGATCATCTCGTTCATCTCGTTGCAGTATCCGATTAGGGACACGAGATGAAGATGGCGGAGCTGCGAGAGCATCTCGATCTCGTTCATGAACTCGTGCGCGCCCTGCTGTGAACCAGGTTTGAGGCGCTTGATGGCCACCGGGGTGGAACCGCCGTCGATGTAACCCTTGTACACGTGGCCGAATCCCCCGGCGCCGACGATGAAGACGTCGTCGAAGTTGTTGGTGGCGGCTTTGATCTCCACCAGGGAGAAGTGGCGGCAGAGATCGGACGGTAGAGAGGAGTTCGTGTTGGTTGACTTGGTCGTTGTGAAGGACAGTGGACCCCACTTGGAAGTCGCGGAAGACTTTGACTTGTTGTAATCTTTTGGCTTTGTGGTTCTCTTGCGTCTGAAAAACACGACAAGGAAAACGATTATCAAGATCAAAACGATGCCAGACACCACCCCTGCTATGGCTCCAATAATCGCCGTTGAGCTTCCGCTGCTGGTCTTTCCTTTTTGACCGGGAATGTTGTTCTGTGGAGTCTGAACCGGGTCAGGGTTGGGTCCGGCTAGGTTGTTTGAGTCGGCTTGGCTGATTTTGAAGATCTCGAGACCGTTCAGGAAGGCGTCTGCGTATTTCGAATCCACATTGCTTCCGTAAGGCTGCATTTGAAGCGAGAGATTAAACTTTTTCCGACCATCATTCTCAGGAATCAAAACGGCGAAGTTTCTATGCACAGCTAGACCCTTTTGTTTCTGACTCCAGTTCATTACATCTGCACGATAATCAGCCAACCTGCTCGCTATGTAAATGTAGAATTTCCTGTCACCGATGTCATTAATAGTGGGATCAAGCTCGCAGAAGTGGAGTCTGAGAACGTAAGTGAAGCCAGCATCAACCGGGAACTCCCAAGTGAGGTTGCTCATTTTGTTCAGAGTGGCGTTTCTGCCCATGCTACGCGCTGTTCTGAATAGTTCCTTTGGTGCCACGTAATCGGGATTCACTGTTATGTTCATTTTCCCAGACGTATCAGCTGGTAGATCATCATTCCTTGGATTGTGTTTGATAAAATAGCCTTGTTCGTCAGCCCAATCCCTGAACAAACCGGTGTCGTTTTGTGGTGGGATTTCTTGTCCTCCGGCTTTGATTC
>Ga0099822_1003912_pt1 | contig 19253 bp, 13 predicted proteins | sample CowpeawhiteBW_FD_76839 | JGI IMG/M metagenome (GOLD analysis project Ga0099822, IMG submission 76839) | Root nodule microbial communities of legume samples collected from California USA - Cow pea white BW | ecosystem: Host-associated > Plants > Roots > Nodule | place: USA: California | collected...
AATTAAAAAATATATATATATATATATATATATATATATATATATATATATATATATATATATATATATATATACACACACACACATGTTACACTAATCTTTTTGAATACATGCATCAAATCACTTTACCTAAATATTCAAATTATTTAATCCTTGATCCGTGTAAAAAATTCAAGTGTAAAAGATTACAAAGATGGTAAAATATAAAATAATTTGAGTATTTAAGTAGAGTGATTTGATGTATATATTAAAAAAAGTAGTGTGACATGTATATATAAGTTATAATTAAGTTTATTCACTGATTTGGTTTCAAATTTGAGAGGATAAAATTAGATCGTTTTAAAGAATAAAGATACTAAATTTAACCAAAAATTTAAATAGAGAATTAAATTGAAAACAATTATTATCACTCTCATGTGTCACAATTGTAAATTGCCATATGACACGACAGTAACATGACACATGACCGTTTATAAATTAAAAAAAATAAAAAAATTTCACGGACTTGACACGTGTATTATACGGTGTTAAGTCAAACCTAACTAAGATGACAAAATTGAAACTTTTTAAATAATTAGAAGACTAAATTGAATCAACCAATAATAAGGAAATCAAATTGAACGAACCAAACAAATTAAAAAACTAAATTAATAATTATAAAAAAAATTACATAACATAAAATCAAAGATGGGTCACCTTGGTGAAATTTAAAATCTTCTAGAACTACGGATTTTTTAGTCCCCTCTTCAACTTTACTCAAATTGTGAATTTCCTATTTTCTTTTGTATTTTTATAAAGGAAAATGTATTTTTAACAACTCAATTTTAATAACTTTCTCTTACCGCTTAATATATTTTGTTAAGTAGTATCTAATTTTTCATTTTTTTATTTTTTATACTTTTAAATCAATTAAAAAACATCAAGTTATAAAAGAAATTTATCAAAATTTAATTATTATTTTACTTTTATAAAACTCAATTTTAGTTAGTGAATTAGTTCTGGAGTTAAACAAAAATAGGTGAATTTAATTAGTTTTTCGACCTAAGAGTAAATATTTATAATAAATATCAAACTAATGATAAAAAGAATTTTAAAAAGGTTATAGAAAAATTAGAAATAAAGCAGTTTGGATTGTAATATGAATTTGAATGTCCATGTACTAAAGAATATTCAGTCCATAAAAAAGAAGAAGAAAAAATTACTGTGAAATTTGAAAGCTTGTGTTGCATCTTCTCTTTCCCGCCTTCAGTCACAGACAGATCCGATGCTATGGAACCCTAATGGACGACGCAAAATACGTTAAACTGTACCAAACACTCTCCAACGCCACCGTTCCAGATCCAATTTTCGAAGGCAAAGACCATCGCGGTGTCTGCGAAACCCTCTTCGACCAACTCCACTCCATCTTCCGCCGATTCTTCTCCGCTCTTCCTTTGTGCCACCGCCATGACCTTCTCTCTCGGTCCCTTCCGCCTCCGCATTCGGGGCTGTGGCCAATTGTTGAAGAACTTTCTCTCATTCTGCGCTGCTGTCTTCTTCTCCTGACGCTCCCGCACTCCGACCAGAAGTTCTTCCTTCTCAAGGGCCGCTCTCTTCTTCGCATTCTCAATTCCTTCCTCTCTTTCCATGTCTCCGAACATCGCGGCGTGCGCTTTCGCAACTTCCTCACCGACGAGGACTTGGACCTCGATGATTCTTGTCGTCCGTTTCTGCGCGCGCTGCTTGAGGTGGGTTTCGTGTTGATATAGTTCATATTGTAATATACGTGTGTTCTGCAGCTGTATGCTCCAATTAACGGGTTAATGTTATCTTATATGATTTTGGATTTGGTTCCTAATTGGATGTAGCTTTTGTTTTAAAAGGTTTTTGTCTGTTTAGTTTTTAAATCTATAATTCTGTTATCATTTTCTTGTATATTTAGAACCTGTTTGAAAATACTTCTTCTTAAGTGCTTACTGTAGTACAAAATAAGAAGGTAGAATGGGTTGTACTTATTTCGTAATTAGAATTTATCGTTTTACTTAAGCTTTTGGATATTTTTGCTGAGAAAGCTGTCTAACTTAGAGTAGATGGTAGATTCATTTTTATTTTATGAAGACAATGCTGTTGGGTCGTGTGATAAACATTTTTTTCAGAAGCTGCGTAAAGTAAATATTTTTTGTGTGGATCTAACGATGGTGTTAGACTGTGCTAAACATTTTTTTCTTAAGCTGCTTGAAGTAAAGTTTTCCTTTTTAATCTGAATAACTTCTAGTTGGTTCGAGTTTGTCAAATAACCATTATTATATTGCCTCTGACATGACCAAGTCAGTTTGGAGCCCAAGAAAACTGTTTCATTTTCTCTATATAATGCAATTGTTTCTATCCTCCTCATTTCTTGTATGTATGTGTTTTCCACTTTGGATTCCACATACACCATTTATTTTTGTCCCCAAATTTTCAATCTGCTGCCCACGTGTAACCTCGATGGACAGCTATAATGTGGCAATGGGCGGGCAATGGGTTCTGCTTTTAGTTTTATGGTAAAACCATCTGGTTTCTGGAAATAAAATAAAGTGGAGGAAACCAGTAAATGGAAAAAAGTAGCTTTTGTTTCATCAGCTAATTTAAGTTTTTAGTTCCAGTTTGTATGGGACCAAAAGTCTATGTGATAGTGGTATTAAATTATTAATTATTAATGATTGTTACACCTATTGTGGTCAGGGAGATTGTTCCAGGATTTGAACTTGTAAATTTCAGGTCACCAGGCAACAGTCTACCGCTGTGCCAAAGCTTGTCCCTCTAGTTTTGTGCATTTTAAACATCTGCCACATAGAAATTTGTATAGGATTCTTACTGGAGTTCTATTAATCTAAACTTGAACATGTTATCTCAGGTATTTGCAGATGAACTTTTAAGACACCAGCCATTGAGAAGGTATCTTATGATGGCTGATTCAGTATCTTCTATCCATGAAAAGCTTTTCGTTTGTCATTTCAACCAAGGTGATATTGCCATTGTCCTGGAGGTGTTATCTTCTCATTTCATCCTGTCAGTTTCTGATGAGAAAGCAGTTGAGGATTTCACAGTTAGATTATTTTTACGTTGTGATAAGGATTTCAGATGTTCTGAACTTAGCATTGCGCCCTCCATTGTGTTGTTGCATGACCCTGTTGTGCTCGCTGCACCAAAGATGTTCCAGGCACACATAGTTTCAATGGTTTCTGAAGCCATTTGTTCTGGCTTATCTTCAGAGCTTTTAGCCAATTTCAACCTAATAGCACTGCAAAAATCTGTTATCTTGTACTCTACACACGTGTCTAGTTTGCAAATAGATGGCTTTCGTGTTGAATTGAAATGCTCCGACTCACACCTTCTTGACAAAGGTCAGCTAAAATTTGAATCTTATATTCAGCATGGCACCAGAAGCAGATTAAATAAAGTCTTATCAAAATCAGATGATTCATGCGATTCTTATCAATGCAAATTGTTTTCGAAAACAAAAAGGGATCTTTTGGCCGAGTATATTGCATTTATGAAGGAGAGACAGTACCTATTTGATGATTCATTAAGGGAAGGGATTACCTCAATCTTAAGTTGCCTAATCCATCAAGCCTTCTCTCAAGAGGCCGCTGGAGATGCAGTATACAATATAAAGGAAAACATTAGTGCGCAAGATATATCTCTTCTTGGATCCATAATGAAGCTGATGAGTGTTTCATTGCTTCAAGCAATTAAGTATCTACGTAATAGTGGTGATTCAGATTGTTTGAAAACCATGAAAAGTGCCACTGTGCGTGAGAAGTATGATTTCTTGATCAGCATCATTGACCATTTTCAACAGTTTAAGATCTGTTTACCAATTCAAAGTTTCTTGTATGATGAGATGAAAATTCAGAAATCAAATCGCAAAGTCTCTGAGGCATTGCTCGTGCACTTCATAGGCTTGCTATCTTTAAGTTTTAACAATGGACTTGAATTGCTGGCAAAGGGGTGTATATCCGTACTTATGGCATTGATGTATCTGTTTGTTTTTGAAGAGGGGGATTTACATGCTTTGGGATCATTGAAGGGTTTGTCATTACCACCTTGCTTGCCCGAAATTTCATGTGATAAGAGTGGAAAGGTGAATTGTGTGTCTTTGGTTCTCATGAACTTGAATTTAGTTTATATTTCACTCTAAATTGTTGGTAAATTTTGCAGGGTGCAAGAGATAAGCAATCTGTCTATAAAGTTGTAGCAGAGTTTCGTAGAATTCAATCATGTACTTTGAGGTACGTATCGTATCTATGTCTTTCTAGGCTTTACATGGTGTTGTCTTTACAGATTCTCAATTTCTCTATTCAAGCATGTAATTTGAGGCTTGCTTAATGGGTGCTTGAGTAGCCATCATAACTTCAATTCATTGTAATGCCCAAGAAAAAAACACTCTGTAGCGTCATAGTTAGAGGCCCACTAATTTTTCTGTTATTGTTAAGGAGCAGTTGTCTTCTGTCCTAGTTATGGACTCTTTGAAAGCTTGAAGTATTACCCTTTATTTGACTAGATTATACTACATATTCTTTTATCTTGGAATTTTGGGGAATATTTAGATCTTGAGGGACTTCATTTAGTTTAGTGCATTAATGGTACAGAGTTCGAGGGATTCCATGTAGTTTAATTTAATATTGGTTCCACTTCTGATATTTAGATTGCATGAACTATTATTGTGTTATTTTATTCATGCATTTTTTTCCCACCCAAATATTGTAACAAACATTCTTTGCTTTGTGTTATCCTTCATTCTTTGCTTTGTGTTATCCTTCATTCTTTGCTTATACCCTTGTCTCCCAAGAACATGGCAACCTTCCCTTCTTATCTTCCCATGAACTTTTTCTCAGACCCCCAAACAATGATGATTATGCAATGGATTCATAAGCTCCACTGAAATAAAGTGGCAAATATCTTATATTTCCTCAAATTTTGTGATGAAGTGGACATGTTTTGCGTGATTAAGTTGTCCTTTTTTGTGCTTTTTCTGAACCATCCTGTATTTTTCAGTACGGATTCCTTCACCTCCTGTAACGACGAGAATGGAACAGAGAAAACCTGCGATGGGGAAATGTTTCTTAATTGCATATTAGGAAACCCCAAAAAGTTATCCGATTATGATGAACTTGCAGATTTCCTTGAGTGCAGGACTGGGAAAAATTATTCCAAGTGGTTGAATAGGCGCGAAATATATAGAGATCGTAGGTATCAGAAAAAACTAGAATTAGGGAAGACTAAGAAGAAAACATTCCGGAAGTGTTTTCAGTTTAAAAAAAATGGCCAGTCTTTGAAACGACGGAAAAATGGAATGTTTGTAAAGCATCGGAGATGATAGATCTAAACCATGACCTTTGCCCCGTGTACATGTAAATGAATAACTTATTTTTTTGGCCTCTTCATTCTTGGCCATATTTTTGTACATGGATTTATATTTAGGTTTATTCAGTGGGTTCGGTAGCCAACAGAGTATTTTCCATTTTTCACGACCAAACTTCGGAACACCAACACATCCACTGGGAATTAAAAGGAGAGTTGAAGCTGAGGAGAAAGCGGCGAACAACTAGCCTACCCTTTCTATATAACTGTGAGCTGATCCTAAATATAGGCACTGTTCATGAGAAGCAGCTTAACACGAGCTAAAAAATTTATGCTAGCGAGATGATGATAGATCTATTCATAAATATAATGTTCGTTAAACTAATGTAAGAGAAAAACATTGAAATGGAACTTCCGTATCTAAATGTGTGTATTTATGTAAAAGATGACAAATCTAATGATAAGGTCATCATACTTTACTTTCTCTTTTATGAAATTATAATCCACCTCAATCCGTGAAGATATGATTAGAAGTAATATGTAATGCTGTTTGGTTGTCATATACAAGGTATATTTGTTTTTTTGTAATTTTTTTTTTTAAATTTAAACTCTTTGAGGAGTTTCCTAGTCACATATGAACCAACACTATGCTATTGTTGAGTATTGTGTTTTTTCATTTGATCTTACCATAACATTTTATTTGTTATTTTTTCAACATTTTAAATTAACTCTAACAAAAATACAATATCTTGATTTGGAATGTTTATTATTTGGTGACCTTACTTAGTTACAATAAATATAACTAATAATTTGAATATTCTTATGATCTTCATAAATGAGGCATTTTCTAGGAACCATTTTAATAAATTTTAGGATCTATTCGACTCCATCCTAATGACATTGATAATGAGAGTTTAAAAATTGTCTTATTATATTCACTGCAAAAGTAAGTCACAATGAGATAATTTAATTTATCCACTAACCTTTGGTATCTCTCAGGATCAGAGAGAAAGGTTCTCCTTAGTCATGTATAAGTTTGACACTTGAATCCATTGGTGTGTCGAGTCGAGAAGCTTAACATTTATTTTTTTCTTTTTCTTGTCAAGAGCATTTTTTCTTTCAATATAACAAACCATTATTAGACTGTGTCACTTTAATACTAAGAAAAATACCTCAAGTTTATAAGATCTTTTGTTTGAAACTTTTGAACAAGACATTGTTTTAGTTATACATTACCCTCGCTATCACTACCTCTAATATATTATAACAATGCTATTTACATGTATAATAAAATAGATATATCCTTTGAGAGGATGACGAAATAACAAAGAAAGAACTATCAACATCCCTTCGTATCATTCGTTAGATAACCGTTTGAAAATGTTCAAACCATACACGGATTGTAGGCAACATACCATATTAAATTAAAGGTTAAAATTGAAATTAATTTTTCTTGAAAATTTTGGACCATTTCATTATAATATTTTTATTTATACCATTTGACACATATTCGCTTCAATATTAGTTGAGAAATGCATTTGAAACGTCAAATAAACTTATAAAAATTTTTGTTTAAAGGACTAAATTAATGTAATTTTAGAGATAAGAGACTAAATTAGATTTAAAATTTTTAAGAAAGACCAATTCTAATTTTTATTAAAAATTAAAGAATTAAAAATATATTTAACCCTAAATTAAAAAGTGAGATAAGAAGCGGGTATTATAATTTATTTTGAGTTATTTTAAGTTCTGGTAATATAAATTGGTTTGAAATTGAGTCGAAAAGATTTAGGAAGAATTAGTCAATGGAAAAATGAGTTTTATGTTTACATAATAGTTACTTTTGCACGATTCCAGAAGTAATAATATAAATACTCAAACAAGGTAATAAATTATTCAATGACTTAAGAGACTTGGGATAAGGATACATGATTGGAGGACTAGTTGATATTATTTTATTTTTTCAAACATTGTGACATAAAACCTATCAATCATTCATTAATCACTTGGATATAAATATAAAAGGAAATGCAAAACCAACCTTATTTATTCAGATGAAATTATTAAAAGTGAGAAAGTAAAATAAAAGAAAAAAGTGAAATTAAGATTGCTTAAATTATAAAAAAGAAGATAAAACCAAGTAGAAAATGAAATAAATTTATTTATTATCTTAATAGATAAAACACGAAAGTTCTATAAATGCTTACTATATAATAAATTATATTTTTAAATTCCCAAAATGAATTATATGTTTTTTAGGTAAATGATTATATCTTCCTAACAAGGTAATATATCACATAAATACATATTATTAATAAAACATTTATGATATAATTAATTATTTGTTTTATCTTGATTATTATGTAATTTACATATTAATAAAATAATTCATTTGTTTACTTTTCATCACAAATTTCTTGAATTTTGTATAGAAAGTTGCTCTTTATTTTTATAAATCGCGCTTTCACCATTTCGTTGAAAACAAAATGATTTAGTACGTTTTTTTAACACATTTCTCTCCTCTATGCACATAACCATACAAAAGATTGATGTGTAGTTAGAAGTGAAACATCATTAGACTATGATACATGTGGTCAACCATTAGAATAATAAGAACTATATATGACTAAATAAGTTAATCGTCTCGTTCATAAAAGACATTGAAAAATTAATTCTATAACAAATGCATTTAAATCCTTTAGTCCATGGAAGAAGAAGAAATATTTACTTTACAAGTTAATTTTATAGAAAATACATTTAAATCCTCTTAGTTCATAAGAGAATAAACTATGTATTCTAATATTGAAGTTCTACAATAGTATCTTAATATTAAATTTTATAAAACTATTTTTACATTCAAATATATTTTAAAAATCAAGTTAACCATAAATAAAACAATATTTTATTATTAAATTATTATATTATGGTTTAATTTATTTACTTCACCTACTTAGAAAGTAAATTATTATTATTTTCTTAAAACTAAATTGGTAATACCTCAAATATTTAAAGATTAAATCGACGTCCTAAAAGATAATATATGCATTATTTATTTACTATGATATCAATTGAAAATATTATATTTGTGTAACAAAATTCTCATTTTAGTGGTAGTATGTGTTTACATGTCGTATTATTATGTCCCTCATTTTCATATTTTTGCACCTATATTTTTCAATGTCTCTTCTACATTTTGTCTTATTATAATCTTTAACTACACTCTTCTCTTGATTTTCTTTAGGCCTCCAAGTTCACTTCTATTTTTTGATAGCTAAATCTCATTAAAATATGTGATTAACTAAATATTTTATCCGTTCATTGTTGTTACTCTATGTCTATAACTACATCTTTTGGATAACATTTGTCAACATAATTCATAAAATTCAATTTTTTAAATTAGAGAGTAATCAATATGATGTAGTCTTGGTTAGGACCACCATAGAAAGTTAGAGTTCGGGAAGAGTTGATAAAATTCAAAGACATCTCAGATTAGATTTGGATCATAAAATATGAACTCCTTTTTGTAAGTTTTGTAATGTTTATGTTTGAGTCTTATCAGACCGTTAGTTATGTTGAACTTTTTGGTGTTTTGGTCCATAATATATAAGTCCTTGTGAAACACTTTGTATTTGAGTTATATGAAAAATTGAGTTTTATATCAAGTCTGGAGACTTGAAACCACTAGTCCTTATATTTGAATCTCATATCCAAAATGCTGGATCTTCCTCACTTATCTTGGAATCTTTTTTAATTAGTGTGTTTTCCTCCCGTTTCGCAAACCCCCAAATCAACGTCTTTCATTCTTCTTCCATTCGTTATAGGGTTCATATTCACTTTCATTCAAAACCTAAATTCACTCAAAATCTAAGACGATCCTATATTACAATATTTATCTATAAGGCCAAGTAAACCTAAAAGTTATTTTTTGCAAGAATTTCTATTTATGGTAATTATAAAATTATGACATTATTGACTAATTTCAAATTCCTTCTTTGTCCCAACGATCTAATCTCCAAATTAATGAATCTCAAAGTCTAACCTTTTTAAGGTCCAAAAATTTTACCTCAATATATAATCTTTTAATTATTTGATAGAATAAAACTCTAATCCCAAATTATACCTCATTATCCTTATTTTTAGATGTCTTATCAAGAACAACTTCATCTAAATAATCACTATTAAACATCTTATTCTTAATGTCTTTTGCAGACAATATCTGTGACAACAAAATATGTCTATTTTACCTTCTTGATTGGACTTTTATTCGATCTATGTTCTTTATTTCTTTTATTGGAATTTAACAAGCCTGAAATAACTCCTACTCTAAAATGCATTAGGTAAGTAATCATTACATTTTTTTCATAGATACATTAATCAAGTTCAACACAAACATGTTTATTGTTGGTTGATTATCTTTGATGACTATCTTTATCATATTCACTACTTCATGCCTTTTGTTTTATATTGTCTATGTCCATTTCACTCTATTAAATTCTGAAACAATAATATATAAATGAAAAATGTTATCTAACAACTTTTATAAAAATAAAATAAATTTAACAAAATTAACTTTTGTATTTCTAAAAAAATAATAATAATAAAAAATACTGTCAAATAGATGTAAAAGAGTATTCTGATATCAAAATACCATTGTCTATATACCAAACATCAATTCCACTCTACCAAAATTTGAAATAAGAACGTACAAAATAATATTCAAAACAAGTGCTCTATATTCCTATGTGTAATCTAACTAAACATACCTAAGATGATCATATTTTGTAGAAGAAATCATCACCGATACACCTTCATCCCACCTTCACTATTCATAAACATTTCAATTTCAAGCTTCACCTGAATTAAAAAATGTTAGCTAAAACTTTTATTTCTAAAAACTCAATCTTTACAAATGTACAACCAAACTTCTAAACGCGAATTACACAAATGTGTTCTTTTACACTAAATACACTCCCGTTACTTTCATAATTGAAAAAATTTCTTTTTACCTATCTATTTTTTTTTTGAAGAATAAACTGCTTTGTCAATAACTTACTCATATTGATATTACCAATGAGAAAATCAGAACTGCTTCCATCACCCATGTTAGTATGTTACATCATTCAAACACATATAGTTTCAAACAAGAACTACTCTCTGATATGATTGTTTTTAATTATGCAACAATAATAACATGGTTGCCACGTTTTTAAGAAATCACACACTATAATGCACTTAAAAATAAAATATGAAAAATATGATTTTTTTAAAGTAATAAACTGAGAAAACGACAATTAATAGACACTTATAATATAATAGAAATACATTATTTATACATAAAAATATTCATATAAATTTTAGAAAATAATTAAATAGCGTCCATTGGAAACTATTAAAAATAATACTTTGAAATGATTTAGTAATATCTCACTTGTCTGTTTTACATACCCCTATCATGAACTTTTCTTTTTGTTTTTTCTCACACATACAACGATCATGCACCAAGACAAAATGTTCCACGTCAGACTCTCACGAAGAAAGTGTTGAAAAACGGAAATACACGAGTTTAACGTCTCCTCTTGATTTTGGAGAGCTTCTATTTTAATTTCGTTATTAAATAGTTACTGTTAAAGTCTTTAATAGGTTCCTTAATTGAAAATTTTAATTAGTTTTTACATTAATTTGTAATTATGTTTTTTCTAGAATCCCAAATTCAATATTTCTAACAATTTTAATTGTCATTAAAAGATTCAATTATAAAATCCGTAGAAAATCAGTAATCTAATTACAATAATTTAATATTAATAATTAATTATTTTTTTTCCAAATAATTCAGACAATTTAACCTATAATAAACTTATTATTATTATTATTATTATTATGAAAAAGTATGTTTAACTTGGAATTAGAAAGTAAACTGAGAACAGAGCAATTAATAAAAGGAATGAATGACTAACTTGGTGTGATCGGTTTTCAAACCAAAGAATGGTGGGGCTGTAACTCTATTCCAATCCCATGGCACCATCATCGCCTCCGCCGTCCGATAATTCCGACGCCGAGCGCCGTCTACGCGAAGCGGAGGAGCGCCTCCGTGACGCCATCGAGGAGCTCCAGCGGCGGCAGCGCCGGGCCGCCGCTCATGCTCAGCACCACCTCCGCGTGGAATCGCCTCCCTGCGATCATGGCCCCGACGAATCATGCGTCGCTCACGCCATTGGCAACCTCTGTCAGACCTTCCTTCTCTCCTATGGCGTCAGAGTCGGCATTGGTATACTTCTCCGCGCCTTCAAGCTCGTTCGGAGGCAGTCCTACTCCTCTCTCCTCGATCTCAAGGTTAGTTCAAATCAAATTAGGGTTCCGAATTTGCCTTCTATAACAACATTGATTTTTTACTCGAATAAAATCTCCTCCTCGTGTCAGATTTGAGGTTTGTTTGTTTATCTGAAACATTTTCTCTTAAACTTTAGTCGTGTTTTGATCGGAATGAGCAGAAAGTAACAGAATCAGCGTTTTGGAGTAGCTTAAAGTGGAATTTAAAGCAATTGCGATTTCATATACTTTATTTTAATATATTTTATTGAAATTGATCCAGCATATGTTATTCAGTTCGGTTCAATTCTTTTGTAGCTAATATTCTTGAGTGGAACTGTGTAGCTTTAAGTTGTTGTTAGGTAATATGTATATTGCGTGGAAGTATTGACAGTATTGTTGTAGATGTTAGTATTTCGGTGTTTGTACTAGTGGAGAATATGTGAGGTTATGGATGTTGTTTTTTGTTGTTTCCAGCAACTTGTTTCAGAGAAAGATCTAATAGTAAGGGAAGAAGCATGCCGAATTGGTTTACTTTTTGGTGGTTTCACTGGATCTTATCATGCTCTTAGATGTTTGTTGCGTAAATTGAGAAAGAAAGAGACACCACTTAATGCGTAAGTTGCAAGTCGAACCACTTCCTTGATTTATTTTTCTGGCTTTTCTACTTGAATGATTTATTTTATTTTTAAAATTTTTGTTCATCTATATTTAAAATACTTGGATATTGTTTTATGCTGTTTGTGTTTGCACCTGTTGCTTATTTATGACTTTGTTTAGGGCGATGATGGTGCAGCATTTTAGCAGGTTCAGTAGCTGGTTTCTCAATTTTGGCGTTGAATGATTCAAATAGGAGACGTACACTGGCTTTGTACCTGTTGGTTAGGCTGGCCCAGGTATTCTAAAGTGTATCCCCGAAATGATTTCTGAGCAAGCTGACTTACGTGGATGTATTTAATGCATTTTTAGCCTTTTGTAAACGATTTGCATATGCCAGGCTAATGCATATTCTTATATACTAGTGTGCTTATAACTCTGCAAAGTCTAAGAACAAGTTTCACCTTTGGGGGAGTCATTGGAGGCATGGAGATTCATTGCTGTTTGCTATTGCTTGTGCACAGGTATTTAATCCTCACTCTGAATTTTTGGGCTAGGGTTTACTGTTAACTATCACTTTGTAATCTTTATGTGTGTCTGATAATTGATATTGGTAAAATTACAATAAAACTAGCGTGAAGCATTTTTATAGATATGAGCAAGAATGTTATTTGATGAAAAAGCTTTTATTGTTACAAAGCTTCATACATAGCCAATCCTGGGGAGAGAAAAAAATGAATAGTTGTTGGACAAAATACAACACTTTTTACTTTTCTCACAAGTCATTTCACAATAACACGTTTCTATCATTTAGCACTTTCTTATAATTAGCTGGGAGACGCCTTGTGGGAATGTTTATTCTGTATTTGTCTTAATATAGCCCATGTAGCTGATTCCTCTTATGCTCAAAATGTTAAGTAAATTACCTTGTATAACGAGTAGTTAATATCTTATACTTGATTGTTTCTTGGGAGATGCTTGATGAGTTCCTCAATTATCTGTAAAATATTTGTCATTATTGCTTTCATGTAATGTAAACCTTAAAATTGTTGTCTATAGCATCTCATCTTTTGTCATGTTTCATGAAATTACTTTTATTAATTTTACAATTAAAAAAATATTTCAGGTTATGTATGCCTTTGTTATGCGTCCAGAGAGCTTGCCAAAATCCTATCAAGACTTTATTCAGAATACTGGGCCAGTTGCAGAGCCTGTGTACAAGGCTGTGAGGGATAGTTGTAGAGGTCATCCAGTTGATGTTACTTCACTACATACCTACTTATCTCATGTAGGAAGGTCTGACTATGTAAAGTTGGAAGGATTTCCCTCCATTATTCCATGTTCCATCATTCATCCTGAAACAAATTCTTGTTTAGCCCATCAAGTAAAGGCAACTTCAACAACGTTTAAGAAAACATTCCCGCTTTACTTCTCTTTGACCTTTGTGCCTTTTGTTGTTCTGCACCTACAGAAGGTATTTTCTTACTAAATTATTTCTGTTAGTATATCGGCAAATCATATACTTGCATAATTTATCAAGAAAATAGGTTTTTTTTTTCTTTTTTTTTTCTTTGTAAAGAGAGCTGTTATGCATAATTTGGAAGTGTTTGTGGCAAGTGTCCTTTCTAAGGCACTGAAAGGAAAACACAGCTAGTAAATTGCCGGTGGTTAGGTTCCCTTTTTTATTTTGCTGGCTTACAAAACTTTAAATTTTAAATTTTTATGCATTGTCAGTGTAAAGCACACAGTTATGTATGACTTTTAAGTTATTGTTATTGTAAGAGTCAACGAACTTGACCATATAACCTATATGACATTTTGTGATTGGTCAGTGCATAACACTATTTACTCTTAACTTTATGCTACAACTTAGCTACTTACTGCCATTCTTGTTTTAATTTAAAGTAACACGTGGTGGACATTCAAGTTTGAAATTGTTATTTTTTCCTTTTCCTGCAATTTAGTACATGAGAATAGTTAAATGAAGAATTTTTCAAAGTTCAGTACTGATTTCCAGTTTCCTATTGAGGATTTCTTAAGCATAGGCTCCTTATCTTTATCCTAATATAGTGCACTTGTCGAGGTGTCTCAGTTCCCGCAGTTTGAAATAGTTCATTAGGGTATAGGTAATTGAACACTTATGATGATTACTTGTATTTGTGGTTTCATTCTTCACACTTTTCTTCAATCTAACCATTTTGATTTTTTTGTATTTTCAGTGTTATTTTTTAATTTTAAGATTGAAACAAATGTTTTACTGAAATTTTGCTAATTTTAACAGAGTTGTTTTTGTGCTTTGAATAAGATAACCAACTTCTGTCTACATCAATCAGCGTTACTACTCTTAACTTTTACTGCTGACATTTCTGTAATTTTTTATATTTTTCTTTTACTGATGTGAAAGTTTGTTTTTCAGTTCACTGATGCTCCTTTCCGTACTTTCTGGCTTGCCATCAACGGAGGTGTTCGCTCGACGACATTTTTGTCTGCTTTCGTTGGAATCTTTCAGGTGTATTTTGTTGTTGCTCTCATTGTTACTATAATATTTTTTATTGGTAAATGTAATTTTAATGTTCTGTGTGTCTTTCTGGTTATGCAGGCAGTCATATGTTTACATAGAAAAGTTTTTTCAAGAGATCACAAGCTGGTATATTGGATAGCAGGTGGAATATCTGCCCTATCTGTGCTACTGGAGAAAAAAGCTAAGCGTGGTGAGCTAGCTTTATATGTTCTTCCCAGAGCAGGAGATTCTCTATGGTATATCTTGGTGAACAGGCACCTCCTTCCAAATATCAGGAATGCTGAGGTATGCCCTCTTGACTTATTTATTTATTTCTTTTTAAGTAAAGAAGGAATGCAAAACCATCACCATATAAATTTCAATTCCGACTAGGTTGACATACCAAGCTATATTAATTATTTGCTGCATACCTAAATATCATAAAAAATAACAAAAAATATAAAAGAAAATGAAGGGACTGTACAAACCTCACTCAAGAAACAAACCTCTGACTTGGTAGACTTCATCTAATCCTATAGAAAGAAATCAAACAGTAAAATCTGGAATAAGATCCCATGACATGTACGTCTGTGTCTAATCCCCAGAGCAGAGAGTTCGTTTGCACAATGGTTTCTCTCTATTTATATGAGATACATGAAATCTCATACTCCCAAGCTACACAACATATTCTGCCACCGATTATGAAGATGCCAGAGAACAATGTGATAGTGGCAGAAAGCTTGAACTACCAACGTAGAGTCTCTTTCAATTCATAGACTATACCATCCTTTCTCAATTGCAATTCCAATACCTCGGATAGCACCAGGAAGTTTGCATAATTAACTAATTGTAGACCAAGATAGTTAGTGAAACAACCAACAATGACAGCAGCTCTACCATGAAATAGGTCCCCACAGGCTGCAAGACCAAGAGCACCATGAGCAGCTCCACCAATATTGTACTTCATCCAAAAACAGGGTGGAGATAGCCAAAAGTACTGGTATGACAGAAGGAACTAGATCCACTTTAATAGAGATGCCAAATGCTTTTAGAATGCTGAAATCTTTCAGCATAGATTTTCCATAATAAGAGCACAAATTACCAAATATTAAGATAGAGAAGACATGTAGATTTTTGGAATAATGAGTCATACATCATTCAAAACAAGTAGATTTTTGGCTACACCTAATGCCATCAGTGACAAAAAAAGATGGCAGCTTGATGATTAATACGAAGCATCAGTACATAGCAACACCCAATCAAGCCTTTTATGATTAATATGATCATGCACACATGAATTAACTAGAACTTAAGAACGAATGGACTAGTGTGCAACATTTTCAATGTGTTTCCCACAATGACCATATACCAATCACATTTAAGAAGATTATCATCCATGGCATGCCTATTATAGTATAATCTCCATATCAAATTTCATACCATATACCAACCACATTTAAGAAGATTATCATCTATGGCATACACATTTAAGATGGGTATAAATTTTTACTTCGGGGACATAAATGTACTCGCCCTGCCTATCACCACACCACACCTATTTAAGAGACATACCTTATTCATTCCACTTATGAGTTTCAAATCACCATGGAGGAATCTCCCATATATACTTCTTCTAGAGTTCCTTGAAGAAAGTCATTATTCACATCAAATTGGTGTAATCTTCGCAGCCAATTTGACTTTATATTTGTCTATTGTCCAATTTCACTGTAAATATCCATTTGCACTTTACGACCTTTTTGTCGCTTGGTTAGTAATGCATTCATCTTCTTTCATGGGTTGAGTCCAGTCCAGTTTTCACTTTTCATGGTTTCTTGAATTGAGGTAGGAATTTTTGTGGTATCAATGACAACATTAAATCTTTGATGTTTATTTGAGAGATTATCACTGCAAACATATTGAGAAATGCAATATTTAGCACACTATATTTTTTTCTTTCTCAGTGCAATGGGTAAAATCTCAATAACACGTGTCTCCTCCTCACTATTATCTTCAGGATTCTTACCTCGGAGTTAGACAACTTTTCTTGCACTGAAGCCAAAGTGAATTGTTGCCTTTAATATTTTTTGTTAAAGAATTAGTCTTCTTCCTCATTGTAGGCCGGTTCTATTCCAACTGTATTGTGCATCACTTAGATATTGGACATCCTGCAAAGATATAGTAATTACATGAATAAGAGCTAATTCACTTCAAGTGTTTTCTCCCGTTGAAACGGGAGGGCTGGCAAAAAAAAAAATGTTTTGTGAAAGGTGATATCCATAGAACAGTTGTACCCCTTTTTGTTAAGAGGGATAACCAATAAAGACATATTTAAGTGTTCTAGGATCTAATTTACTGTGACTAGAATTATAAGAGTGACAAAAACAGCCCATCTAAATATCCAAGATAGACTTGACACGAAACGAGAAGAGTGAACAAAAGAGAATATAAACTCAATAGGAATAATGTCATTAAAGACACAAATGTGTAACCTATTGATGAGGTATGTGACCATTAACCCAACTTCTCCCTCATAGCTTTTGGGAACGTACATGTAGAAAAAGAAGGCTCTAACTACTTCTAGAAGATGACAATTCTTCCTTTTTGCAACCCCATATTGTTGTGGAATGTTAACACGTGTTAGTTCATGAATAATACTTTTATGAGACAAAAATTTGGAGAATTCATGATTCACATATTCAGCGCTATTATCAAATCTAGTTCTTTTTTTTTTTTCCAAATTGAATTTAGACAAGATGAAGAAAATTAACAGAGATTTGAAATAACACATATTTACTTTTCATATGTGAGGCATGTATAATCATGAATAAAAGTATCATACCGTTTTATTCCAGAAATAGATTCTAAAATAGGTCCTCAAACATTAGAGTAGTTAAAATCAAATGAGAAATTACTCTTTATATTACTAATAAAATAAGATGCACGGTGATGCTTTGACAATTGCTATATAACAATTAAAATACTCGAGACTTTTTGGTAAACAAAGGAGTGAACACAGATTTGATAAGGTTGAATGAGGGATGCCCAAGTCTTCTATGATGAAGCCATATTTGGAAAGTACCCATGATTCTGATGTTGCATGATGACTTATGACCTCCTTTGTTTTGGACACTAACCTATAGATTCTAGTATGCTCCTTAGCAATTAAAATTGTCTTCCTTGTGCTAGGGTATTGAGATACAAAGTAACGAGAGAAAGTTAATAGTTCAAATAGTTGTCTACAGAGATAAGACTATTTGTGGGACATATGAAATATCCTTCATGTACCTTGTTCCTTCTTAATGGCCTTAGAAAACAAGCTGAAAATCTTAAGTGGTATGATTTTCTTCATCTACTTGATCTTTGCTTCTCGAGGAGACAAAATTGGGTCAACTCGAGCAACCTCAACAAATGAACCTCTGACCACAGTTTCTAATTTACTCTTCCAAACTTTTCTTGGCAAGTCTTGATTTGAGGATCAACAGATTTTGAATCAAGTCTTTTACAATTACTGGAAGACGTTTATGAGAAGTAACAAGAAAAGGAAGTGCCATGGATTGCAAGCAAGGAGAAAGAAGGTTTCTTGAAGTACATGACATGACTCACCAATCACATCTCCTTGTCCAGTTTTCTGTTAACTTCTCAAATTGCAATGAGTTAACTCTTTTCTGGTCTGTTTTTCTAGCATTTTTCGAAAATACTTTCTTGTATTCTTGTAACAGCCGTACGTTGTTTGAGAAAAAAATTAGTTTTTACTGATAGATGTTTTTTGACCTTCAATATATCCATGCAGTTAGTGAATGTGATCAGTTTGAAAACAATGCCTCCCACCATTGCCGCTCATTTATTGTCTTCTTCATTTCATAGTTAATCATGTTCATCATTCTTGTTTTCATTTTTCTTAAGGGTTTAAGGTTCTTCATGGTTTAGGAATTGCGACAACTACAGAAATTGTTTCATTTCATGCTTTCAACTTGTACAGGTTTTCTTGTTTTCTCTGTGTATGGGAGGAATAATGTATTACTTGGAACACGAGCCAGAAACCATGGCTCCATTTCTGAGGGGCCTGATCCGTCGCTTCCTTGCGAGCAGAATCAGCAATCCAAGCCCACCATTTAATAGAACTGCTTCCTACGCATACCTGCAAGCTATTGATGGCATGACGCCACCAACATTACAAGAGAAGAGGGATACTGAATCTTCCGAAAAGTACAATCTTGAATCTATTCCTGGGCTTTAACATTGTTTTTTTTTGGTTGGGAAAAGGGGTGGTCTCTGAACTAATGTTTCTTATATTATATTAGGTTATAGGTTATCCTTGTATTGGGAGCCAGTTCTATGTTAGAGGTTCTCCATTTTTTATTGATTGCCAATGAAGGTGCTCTTAATGTTTAGGTGTTCCTCTTTCTAATTGTGTGCGATTGTCAAAAAAGAAAAAAAAAAAAAAAATGTGTGCCAAAAATAAATAAATAAAAAAAATAATCTAATTATGTAATAAAATAAAAAAAAAAAAATAAAAAAAAAATAA
>Ga0099822_1003915_pt1 | contig 19251 bp, 10 predicted proteins | sample CowpeawhiteBW_FD_76839 | JGI IMG/M metagenome (GOLD analysis project Ga0099822, IMG submission 76839) | Root nodule microbial communities of legume samples collected from California USA - Cow pea white BW | ecosystem: Host-associated > Plants > Roots > Nodule | place: USA: California | collected...
TATATATATATATATATATATATATATATATATATATATATATATATATATATATATATATATATATTATAAGGTTATTTAATAGATCATAAGTATTGTAATAATTTAAATGAAGATGGAGATATGATAGAGATGGGTACTATGGTTGGCGGGTATGAGAACGAGAACGAGAGAGATGTGTATATTCATTTGTGTATTCAATTAAAAAAGTTTAGTATTTCTCATACCCATAATCATATTCAATCAATATAAGGATTCTTAGTTAAAAAAAAAAATGAAAACAATAACCACATAACAAATTTATTTATCATCCGGCTATATATGTCCAGACATTAAATCTTATAATAATTACCGTTTCTTAATAATAATTTTTTTATGTAAATTATTGAGTGAACTCTTTTATGGAAATAAATTTTTGATGGGAGTGATTCTTCTGGAAGGGAAAAGCATCATTCAGCCAGTGAATAAGCTATTATTGCCATAAATGCAAATTCCTCTTTCCCTAAAAAAAATTAGCATCAGACTGTTCAATACAACTTGTGTTTAATTTTAATAATTTTTTATTGAAATTATTAATTACCCATAGTTTTATAACATTAAAAACATTAATAATGCATTGCAGTGTACAGAAGTATATAACATGTGTCTGAGGTTAGGCTCAACATTCAACGTTAATTTAATTTTGTTGTTTTGGCTGGCTGGTTCTGAGTTGAAGTTTAAAGGAAAGAGAGAAGAGTGATTGTTGATTTGGTGTGTGGAGAAACAGGGACAGAAAAAATGGGAAGAATTCCTTGCTGTGAGAGATTGGGATTGAACAAAGGGTTTTGGAGTCCTGAGGAAGATCGCATTCTCATCAATCATATCAACACATATGGTCACAAAAATTGGCATGCTCTACCCAGACAAGCTGGTACTGCTTTCTTATTCAATCAAATCTCAGTTTGGTTTAATGTTGTTGTCGTTGTTTTCTTATCCCTCAATTTAATCAATAGGGCTTTCGAGATGTGGAAAGAGTTGCAGACTCAGGTGGATAAATTATCTTAGGCCAGATATTAAACGAGGCAATTTTACAAGAGAAGAAGAAGACAAGATAATCCAGTTGCATGAAAAGCTGGGAAACAGGTTATTTTTCTTTTATTTTTTTATCTTAAAGAGTATATTATTACTGATTTTGGGTTGAAACCTGAAATATTTCATTGAAATTGATATCGAGTTTTATTTTTATTTTTTGGGTGTTCTCTTTCTAAAGACTCATCCATAAAAATTTAGATGGGTGTGATTTTTTTTTTATGGAAAACAGGTTGAGTTGGTTGAGTTTTGTTCACTTCAATTTGATTGATTTCATTTAGATTAAAAAAATTCCTAAAATATCAAAACTGGGGTTTATTGGATTTAAAGTTTATTTTAATTGTCTGAACTAAAGTAATCTTATTTTACCATGGTTAGAGGTGATAAGAACGATGGTCTGACTCGAAAAACTGTGCACTGCACGAGTAAGAAGAACAGAAATCAATTTAATCTTTTAAGATTTAAACATTATTTTAAAGATCTAAATTTTATTGAATTATTCTGTTTGTTGTTCTCTTGCACGAAATTAACATGATGTATGCATGCTGATGAAACCGTAAAAAATAAAATTAAGTGACAGAGGTGTGAGAGCAAAAAAAAAAAAAAGTGTTTGTGATGCAGTAATGAACATTGATATATGAAAACGTAAAGTGCAGATGGTCAGCCATAGCAGGAAAGTTACCAGGTAGAACAGACAACGAAATAAAGAACGTGTGGAACACCCACTTGAAGAAGAGGGTGTCCCAACAAGACAAAGACACGAAACAAAAGCTGTCCTTGGTCAGCACACAAATTCCCAAACAAGAACAACAACAACCCGTGACAGAGGAAAAAAAGGCACTGTCATCTCCACAGTGTGCAAGCACTGACGTGTCAACCCTCACCACTTCTACCACCAGTGACAGCAGAGACCACAACTGCGCTACTGCTATTGATCATCAACTTCGGTTGCCCGTGAAGACTGAATCGCTCGATGATGATTTCTGGTCTCAAGTTCTCTCACCTGGTAACGCCGCTCACCGGGACTTCCAATCTTCACTCTCTCCGTTGTTCACTTCCAATGGGGTGCATGCGTCAAGTGCTTACGATAATGTCAACTTTTGGTACGATGTGTACATGGGAGAACAAGAACTACGAGACTTCTGATGCTGGCTAAATATGGTGATGTTAGAGATATTTCAACTGAACATGATAGTTAGTTAGTTAGACGCAAATTTGTTTATTAGCTAATTAGTAATAGGTATATGTTTTGTTGCCTTTTGAACTTTTGGACTTGAGGATGAGTTTTTGAGCATGTGAACTTCAATGAATTTCTGGTCCTGTGGACAGGGATGGTGGTTTGGGCCAAATAAGAAAAAGTGTGCGGCTAGCCTTGATTTTTTGTGTACTTGGTATTTTAGCCCGTTGGTCCATTTAGACTCTTTCTGTTTAACTCTCGCGGTCAACTATGGGCTAACGATGGACCCATCCGTATTGGCTTAATATTCTAAAATATGGTGACACAATACATTGAGTCTTTTATAAGCAAGTTGTTAATTAGATTTTTTTTTTCTCTAGTCCATTCAAAAATATATTTATTGTTCTAATTTCTTCTTTTGTTTTAATTTATATCAAAGTTATTTTTATTTTCAACCTACTTATACTTAAAAATTAGGAATTATAAAATTTGAATATTATTTATTTTTTTATAAATAGACTTACATAATTTTTCTTTTACTTTTACTAATTTAATTAAATAAAAATAAGGTTATTAAAATTTTACTTGTTGAATAAAATACAAAATAAATATTTTTTTCATGCAGGTCACGGTTGCCCATGGACTAAACATTATGATGGACGGACCAAAGAAATTTATCCACATTTCTTATGTGAAGCAGACCATCTCAATCCATTTTGTACGTGCCAAATGCAGAACGAATCAAAACCAGACAGATGAGTCCACATTGTCATTTCTACTTTTGGACTTAGAAATTTGAGAAGTTTAAAAATAAATTTGAATAAAATATCTCAAATCAATAGAGTTTGAAAAATCATAATGAGAAATAGTAATTTGACACCCTTGTTAAAAATAAATATATTTGACAATCTTCTTTCAATAATACAATAATATATATTAAAATTTTAAATTAAAAAATAATATAAATATAATTAAAATATTATTACTTTAGGTTGTAATATGAATGTATTTTATCAATATTGAGTAAAAAGAATTTAATGTATATTTTTCGTTTGGTTGAATTGTCTTATAAATTTTTGAAGTCTTATTGAATGTAAGTACTTGATTAATAAAATTTGATTATTAGTCCAGTCCTTACTTTATCTGACGATGTTATTGAGTATTAAATCAATAGATTCATTTTAGTATTTATAACAATCAATTTTATTAAGGATCGGCAAAAACGGGAGAAAACACAGTTAATTGTAAATAAGGGTGTTGAATTGTATTTTAATTATTTTAAAAAGTTGTCAATATTGTTTAATAATGAATATTCAAACAATTTGTATCACAATCAGTCACTTAATTACTTTGTATCCTATATTACATTTGATTGATTGTAACCGGATTAACTTATAATTGAACCAATTTACCTGTTTAGAGCTTTTTAAAAACGTTCTCACAATAACTCTCATCTCCAAATTAGTGCAGATAATACATGTAATGCAAAGAAATAAGAAAAAAAATATATAAGATATTGTCATATTGTCTAACAACGCATGATACATCCAATTCTCATCAAAAATAGAGTTTTACTCAGCAAACATTAGTACAAACAAGTATTAGTTGGGTTTATAATCACTCATGACTAACTCTTTTGCGGCTTCTCCTTGCACCCTCCCATGCCTTCTTTAATAATTCCAATAAATACAAAATTACCAAATTATCCTCTATTAATTACGTTAAAGTATAATTAAATTTCTCTTTCCTATTTTTCACTCTATTTAATGTGCAATTCCACTCCCAATTTTTGACCTCGCTGCCTCCTCACATCCGCAACGTTTCTCCCTGCCTCTCTTCTTTCCCAGTTCCCCCACGTTTACAATTGGTGGTCCTGAAGTATAAATATTATTTCTTATAATATCCAAGGCATACCACGATGTCAAACAAGACAGAGTACGAAGTTCAACAGTGATCAAATTGAGATTAAAAGAAAAGTCAATACATGGGTCATAGCCATAAGAGAAAGTCCAATTAAACGGAATCCAGCGAAGACAGGCTATGCAGTAGAATCACCATCTTCCTGTTGACCACGAGGATTCTTCGCATCTGCTCACATCAATAAATTGATGATCATCGCAAAGAGAGAAAACCACACAAACAGAATATACAACAAACAAAAGGGTAAGCTAGAGTAGAAAATTGTTTATCATACAAGTAACATACAATTTCACAGTTCAAGATGCATATGTCAACCAATCATGTTATGACTTGTACACAATACACTAAGACTCATACACGACTCATCCGGATACATATAATCAGTCGGATTCAGCGGATGCTTGCACTTGTGGTGGTCTTTACTGCTCTACCGAGCTAATTGTTATAGTGTTTCCTTCTCCCACACACAAGGTTAGCCCTTAAAGTTTTTCAGGCCTCCTGATACTCTCACCACTCGACTCAATACGCTCTATGTGAGACTAACTGACTCTTTAGAGTATCAAGATGTAATCCTTACTTTGAATCCTTACTAAATTATATAGATGGGGCATCACCATGAACTCCCACTAATAGGGGTCATGGAATTACGTCCCGACCAACTGAGACACCACCATGAGGTCTCACCTAGAGGCTCATGGAATTACGCCCTAACCAATGAGGCACCACCACGAAACTATTTGGAATTACGCCCTAACCAAACCATCATCATGCTTCCAACAATCAATATAGAATCATTTATCATGCCAAAATCATGCCACTTTGATAACCAATCATCCCATACAAGTCACATGCCAAGATCATATTAAACTTATCATTCACAACCCATAAGCCATTTCACTCGTGCATATTTATTCATCTCATGCTTCTAACATAATAATCCAATCAATCATGTGCCAAACATCCAAGAACAGAGAAACCACAAAATAAGAATGCACCCTTGCCCGGCTCCTCGCTTAGGCAAGAAGGTCTCGCTCAGGCGAAAGGGTCTCTTGCTCAAGCGAGCTCCTTTCTCCTAGGCGAGGGCTCGAGAAGAGGGGAACAATGGATTCCGTGTCCTCTCGCTTAGGCGAGACCTCCTCGTCTGAGCGAGATGGGCTCTCGCTCAAGACAGGAGCTCGCCGCCTAATCGACAGCTCGCGCAACACCTGGGTGGGTTTTCTAATACTCTCGCTTAGGCGAGATCCACTCGCTTGGGCAAGATTATCAGATCTCTGCCACTGTTCGTGCAAGCCAGCATAAAAATCAACCAGAGCAAGGCATAGTATATATTTATAGAAACTTAAAGGCCATAAAATCACCCAAGAGCACAAAACAGAACTAAAAACACAGCAGAAACACATTCAAATGTGAACCGTAGCTTCCCTTACCTGGAAAGAGCTAGCAGAAGAGTTTGACACCAACAACGAAACACAAAAACTCCAGGAACATATTAACGAGCTGGAAAAAGAATAGCGGAGCGAGTTTTAAAACAAGCTTACTACGAAACCCTAACTGGAAATACGAACATACGAATGGAAAAGGGAGGTATGAGCTATAGAATACTTACACTAAGCAAGAAAACGGGACTGAGCTCACTAGATCGAGATTAGGGTTAAACCCTAGCAGAGCTCTAAGGAGAGAAAAGAAGAGTGTGAGTGTACTATTTTTGCAAGAATGACAGAAGTGAGAAGGGTTTGGCTGCCTTAGGGCCTTGGACACCCTATAGCCCAGCCCTTAGGCCCATTAGATTTTGGGGCAACCCTTAAATATTGGGGCTGAAATAAAAGGGCCTTACATTCTCCCCAACAACAAAAATTTTCGACCTCGAAAATGAAAACTTACTAGGTAAACAGATGTGGATGAGACTTTCTCATATCCTCCTCCAACTCCCAAGTGGAGTCACCTGTCCTCCGATCCCAAATGACTTTGACTAGGCTGACTATTTTTCCTCGACGTTCCTCCACTTGACTATGCTCCAAAGAAACTAGTGGTACCTCCACAGCAAGATCCTCCCTGATTTGTACATCCTCTGCTTCCAACACATGAGACGGATCAAACACGTATTTCCTCAACTATGACACGTGGAATACCAGATATGGAGATTTGCCAACTGAGGAGGCAAAGCAATCTCGTAAGCCACCGGCCCAATCCTCCTCGAGATCTGATAAGGGCCAAGGAACTTAGGAGAAAGCTTTCTCAAGCGAAAGCCCTTCCCACACCAGTGGTCCGAGTCACCCTCAAGAATACATGATCTCCAACCGCGAATTCCAAGGGTCTCCTCCTGTGGTCTGCATAGGCCTTCTGCCTACTCGAAGAGGCTTGCATCCTATCTCTCACCATTCTCACTTTCTCATTAGTCTGCTCCAACAACTCAGGTCCAACCAACACTGCCTCTCCATCTTGATACCAACACAAAGGAGTCCTACACTGGTAAGTGGGAAAGGGGACCACGATTGAGTTTTTCACGGACCACAGTGCAGGGACCACAATGCTAATGAATAGAAAAATGTATCAGAAAATAACAATGTTCGTACAAACGAGGTTGGGGAGCAGAGTTGAAAATGTGAGAAATTTTAGAGGTGTAGATATCCGTTAAAAAGCATGCTTCAATATATTTTTTTTAAAGTCCTTAGCTACTTTGGTAGGTATGGACTTAATTGTCATTTTTGCTCAGCTTTGGGGGTATTGAAGAAGGCATTGGAGGTGCAGGAAGAAGCCCCCACTCTTTTTCGGCTCATAGTCATTCCTAGCTTACCCATCGAGTATTTTTTGGATTTGTAGTCACTCTTGGCTAACCCATTGATTATTGTTTAAGCTCTAACCATTACTGACTAATCCCTTGAATACTATTTGAACTTGTAATCACTCTAAACTAACCCCTTGAATTTTATTTCTTTTTGGATTGCAATAGCTTCTGGTTGACATTGTTTAAGTATCCTTTTAACACATCACTTTTATAGAATCAAGCATTTTTTTTCAATAAGTCACTTCTGGCTTAGTTGTGTATTCTTTGCATAATAGTCACTCCTACCTAATAACTAAGTATTATTTGTCAAACAACGACTCTTGGATAATGACAAAGAAATTTTAGCGGTGTTTTCGCAATATACAACGTGGTCTCTTTCTTTCTTCTTCTTCTTAAATGACTTTATATATACTTGAAAGAGTTACGATCCTTTTTTAGTTGTTGATCAACTTGAACTCTTTCGAATATCATTCTTAGGTATGATGAGTTTGATTATTAATCATGCATTAAATACATCAATAAATACTATTTTCTTCTTTACATAACATCTAGGTAACTAGTTGAAACTATGGTTTTTTTAAGCGGTATATCTTTATTTGAATTTGTCTAAATGCACGACTGTACGAATAGATAATATTTTTTTTCAGAATTGACAATGCTCGTATTAGGGAGTTATTGAAGAAAGCAACTTTAGCTCATAACTCAAGATCTTGATCTAGATTAATCTTGAGCACATGTCATCTTGACAGATGGAAGCAACAGACATTCCTATATGTTTGTGTAGCCTAAGGTTCACTTAAATCTGTAGTGTATTTGGAGGATGCAATTGTCAATTAATCTATTGTTGTTGGAGAATCTTTGCATTCTATTATGAAATAATTTTCCATCAAACAATGCTCTAAGCATTCCAAACATTTTAAAGAGATATTCATAAGATTGGGGATTAATGGAAATACCCTCTCTATCCATTCTCTCAATGAATTCATGCACTTCTCTACTCCAAGCTTCCCTTGTTTCGTCAAAGAAATCAAATGCAAGTTTTCAACTTGGACCTATTTGTTTGGATTGGTCCTCAATGAAGAACAAATGCTTTTCAAAGAGATCTGGGAAGGGATTTGAGAAAAATTAGCATGTCACACACTAGTACTTTTATCATTAGCTATCAATACCGGTGAAGAACTAGAAAGCATCCAAGAGAACTGGCAAGTTATCGAAGACATTTAAATTGTTTGAAACTTGAAATGTGTCTCCCTTAACAACTATGGTCAGATCTAGCAAGAGAACCCAATCCAAGAAAGCAAGTCAATGATACATATTATATACTAGAAATCTAAGTATTCTATTTGATTCCTTGTGTTAGGAAGCCTGATCTAATTAGAAAAGAAAAGAGTGAGAGAATCATGGTTGAGATAAAAGCCTAAGAAAAAGGCAATTAGTTGCTTAGTCAGTTTGCTAAAAGTTCTAGTCACTTCATTGATTAAAGTGTTGTTCAAATAAACATGGTCATGCAAAACTATTGAAGAAAATAAAATGGTAAAAATGTAAAATGAATTGAGTTTCTCTATGCAATTTAACATTTATACAAGTTTTCCCGCTTAACTAGTCCAAAAGTTGAGGTGACAAGTTGATTTTAGCTTGCATTTCAGCTACGGAGAAGTTAATCCAAACTAGCCCAAGTTTATTAAACAATATTTTACATTTGATACAATTTATTATTGAAGTTCACGTGGTTGACTCGAGTTTTCCGATCAGAGTAAAGTATGCAAAGATAGAAGCATGGAAAGACAACTAAATGTCCTTTGTAGTAAATTTAGTCATTTATGTGCAGTAATATATATAATTGTAAAAAGAAAAATTGAATTTGACAACTTCTACTCTAAGGGTTAATCCACATGCTTCAAAATATAGTTTCGCATTCAAGCATCAACAATATAGTCCTCCTTATACAAAAGCAGCATAATAAAAAAGGGGGCATTAACAACCCAATTGTAATGAAGAGACATACAGAACTACCATAATGAAACTTTTTCAGTTTGCAATTGTCATAGACTACATCTGTCAACATAATTATCCTAAATCTACACATATGGAGTCCTGCTATCTTGCAGATAAAAATTTAATCTCCTCTTAATCCTTCATTAGCCAAGTGTTAATGTGCAACAAATTTTGATCGCTGCCTACACAATTGTGCTCTTGTTTTTCAATTTAGTAAATTAAATTTACAGCAGCTAGCCTCACCATATTTCCAATGTTCCTAATGCCGAAAAGTTGAGGGTTACCTCTACTACCACTAGCTCTTAGCATTTCTACGCTTCTAGTTGGCATCATCCAACCACTTTATGACCTTAGCCTAACCTTACATATGCATATAAGTTATACTCCTTTACTCCTTAAACTGACTAATTTTATTTAACAATGTGGTTTTAGATTTCTCTCTAATGACTTTTGTTCATCTTACCCTTTCATATTACCTATGACAGATTTGTCGGTGTCCAGATTCCAAACTCCCTTGTTATGCTGGTCTCCACGCTTGTTCTAAGGGATGTGGTGGAGGTTTATATCAAGGGTGGACAAAAAATTCAATTTTCATGATCCAATCCATTTTTTCTCTGATCCAATCCATTTAATATCCAATTTATTAAAATCTAATCCATTTAAAATCTATTTTATTAGATCTGGATATCAATATGATCTATATTTTATATATTTTATGGATTGAATATCCATTCTCTAAATCTAAATTTTCAAAATGGATTATCCAAAATATCCAATCCAAATTTTCAATTTATATTTTTGGTTAGGTTAGGCTAAAGCTTGAGACAGACTAGCCCAAATTTAGTCGTATTTGATTGAGTTAGTATGACCCTATACGAAATTTGGCCGAATTCGGCCAAATTCAGTCAAGTTGGTACCGGTCGAAATTTGGCCCAACTGGTCCTGGACAAAATTTAGAAGTATTTGGTTGAGTTCACCCCGACCCAAATTTGATTGCATTGGGCTGAGCCGACCTAGACAAAATTTGACCGTATTCGACCGAGACAATCGCCACCAAAATTTGGTTGTATTCAGCCTAGTTGACTCTAGTCAATATTCAATCGAATTCAATCGAGTTGGCCCCAATTGAGATTTGGCCGAGTCGGCCCTGGACCAAATTTGGTCGTATTCGGTTGAGACAGCCTTGGATAAAATTTGACGGTATTCAAATGAGTCGGTCATGATCAAAATTTGGTTGTATTCAACCGAGTCGGCCATGACCAAAATTCGGCCGAATTCAGTCGAGTCGGCTCCAGTCAAAATTCGGTTGTGTTAGCCTCGACCAAATTTTAACCAAGTTAGTCCTAGCCTGAATTTGGTCATATTCGGCAGAGTCGATCGCGACAGAAATTTGGACATATTCAGGCGAGTCGGTCCTTATCTAAATTTAGTCGAATTCCGTCGAGTTGGTCATGACCAAAATTTGGTCGAGTCGGTCCTAGCCCAAATTTAGCTGTATTCGGTCGAGTAAGTCCCAAACGAAATTTGACTGTATTCAACTAAGTCGGTCGTGATCAAAAATTTGCCATATTCAGTCGAGTCGGTTCCAGTTGACAAATTTAGTGGAGTCAACCTTGACCGAAATTTGACTGATCAGGCCCTAGCCCAAATGTGGCAATATTTGGCCAAGTCTGCTCTGGCCAAAATTTGGTCGTATTAGGCAAAATCGGCCTTGGCCGAAATTCGGTCGAATCCAGTCAAGTCGATCTCAACTGAAATTTTGTCGAGTCGACCTTGGCCAAAATTTTCTCATGTCGTCCCCGACCGAAATTCGTTCGAATTTGGCCAAGTCGACCCTAGCCAAAATTCGGCCGAGTCGACCCAGCCAAAATTTGGTAGAATTCGACCAAGTTGAGCTCGACCAAAATTTAGTCAGCCTTGACCGAAAGTCAGCCAAATCCATTCCATGCTGAAATTTGGCCTCGTTGGCCCCGACAAAAAATCTGTCAAATTCTATGGTGTCGACCCTATGGACACAAGTTTTAGAAAATTTAATTTAAATTTATTTTATGAAAAATGGATTTTGGATTTTGAACTTGATCCAAATATTTGGATCTGAATTTTAAACTTGATCCAAATATTTGGATCTGGATTTTAAAAACATCTAATCTACTTTTTCTGAAAAAATGGATTTGGATCAAAAATCTAATCCAATTATTTGGATCCAAAATGGATGTGGATTGGATTATTAAAAATCCAATCCATGATCACCCCTAGTTTATATGCTAAGTTGATAACTCATTATCTCAGCTCAGTAATTACCCCTACAATGTTGAAAGTTGAATGTGTTCTTAGTTTTCCTTGAAGGGTAAATTTCCAAATATTAAATCATGAAAACACAACACAAAATGGGACGTTATTTATACTCAACAAATAATGTGTGAAACGTAAAACACAAACCTTAAATAGAAATTAGAAAGCACAAAAAGAACTATTGAGATTATCTGCCTCTGTAGCTTATCAACTTCAATCATCAACAATGATACCAATTTCTTCAACAAAATTCCAAAGGCTTTCTCCAATTTAGCTTGTCCTTTTAATATACAAATGTAGATCACAAGAGCTAAAACCCTAAACACATATAAATGGTATACTTGATGACATGAGAAAGACTAAAGGTTAATTCATATGAAAGAGTGAAGGTAGGGCATTTATCTTCAAAAAAAGGTTTATATTGTCTTTTGCATCTTTCTTCTTAATAATAACTAGTGTTCAATTCAGGATTCTACTAGTTCTTGAAATTTTCAATTTTTGTTACTTAAATGATAAGAAATTCTTTAAGTTGGAGTCTATTTTTAGTCTTTTTGACTTTCTCATATTATCTCCTGGTCCTTCTCAAAGAGTTGAGTAAGCAGGAATAGAGAGGGATAAGATTTTGATCGATCCCACCAAAATATTATATGTCTCTCTTTGTTGCACAATGCTACAATGATGATTTAAGGATCTAGAAAAGGGGATAAAAAGTAATGGATATAGCTTTAAAAGATGATACTCGATTATTTTATTATTAAAAGGTTGAACTATAAATAGTATTATAATAATAGTATAAAAACTTTGTATCTCTCTAAAACTACCTTTAAAATTTCCTCTACCTTCTCTCTATGTTTCTGACTCAACCGATCATTTGTTCAACAATCAAGAACCACCAATGGTGTCACATTAGAGAACCCTACATATATGTCTGATCAGAATTGAAAACATAAAAAGTTCACTTTTTCTTTACTTTTAGAAGCATTTTAAGGTGCAAATGGCTATATGGACCATGCATGCACCTCAAATTTGCTCAAAGTGAATATTTGCTTAGTTGTGATCGTGGCAATATGCTTTGTTCTTTGATCTGATGTTTGTGTAGGTAGCTAAAGTATCCTCTGAGTTTAAAGCTCTATGGTGTTTTTTACACCAGGTAAGGGAAGCTAGTTTAGATTTAAATACTATTGCTAGGTGTTGAGATTTGTTAAGAAGTGGAATTTAAGCCTAACTCAACCACATAAAATTGGCTTGTAAAATAAGGTTTGCTCCAACTTATATACTCTAAATTGTCTTTATTTTATCTATAGTCGATATGGGACTTCCAACACCCCCATCAGATAGAGCTATATACATCTCGAGCGAGGAACTAGATATTAATGGGTGGTCCGATAATGGTCTGATAGCAGGTGGAGCAATAGACCCAACAAACATCAAATTTCACTAGCATAGGAACTAAACCATAACTTTGATACCATGTTAAGCAGTGAACTTTAAGCCAAACTCAACTCCACAAAACTGACTTATAGGGTGAGGTTTGCACCCACTTATATACTCTAAATTGGATTTATCTCTAGTCGGTATGGAACTTCCAACAAGATTTATGGGATAGTGGAATATGATGCTATATTGTGTTCAAATCTGGTTTAAAATGATGTTTCTATAAGATTGAATATGTAATGATGTTTAGTATGTGTTCAGAACTCTTTTTGGATTAATGGTGATTCTTATTGGTTATATGACCTTCCTAGATTTGTTTGAGGTATTGATTATTATAATGTGTGTTTTCATCTAAAATATGAATGAAATGCCTAGATAGATTGGTTAGGAGCACAACTATCAGAACTGGTTCTGCAAAATTGTGCAGACTCATTGTGTGAGCATGTGGCTCACTAAGCGAGAATGCATAATCAGGATTCTAGAGAGCTCTAACATTTTTACTCGTTGGGCGAACTACCACTTGTTGGGCGAACTACCACTCGTTGGACGAGCTTGTTAAGAGCGGTGTCAAGAGGTATGTTTGCTAAGTGAATAAGAGTGGTTCAGCGAAAATTAAAATATCAAAACCCGAGAGCAAGGTGTGTGCTTGACTTGCTGGGTGAAAGGATTTTCATCGGTTGAGCGAATAAGAGTGGTTGAGCGAAAATTAAAATATCAAAAACCTGAGAGCAAGGTGTGTGCTTGATTCGCTGGTTGAAAGGATTTTCACCGGGCGAATTTTAAAGAATTTAGTCCTAGTATTCTCTAGCTGAGCGAGCCTGCACTTCACTGAGTGAGGGAGTTTTATGTAAAAATAGAGAGCATCAATGGCATATTTTCGCTAGGCAAGTAATGTAGTCGTTGGGTTGAGTATCACTTTAGTTGATACTCACCAATTGAGATATTCATTGTCGAAACGATCATATTATTTATGAATGTATAAATCGTGTGTTTAATTTATATGTTGTATGATGTGTATGGGTATGAATTATGTGGAATGAGAATGTAGTGATTCCTAGTGTAGGAATAGTACAATGTGTGGTGATGTGCAAAGTGTATTAACAATAAAGTTCAAATGAGATTATATTGACTCTGCTAGTGACTCTACTAGTATTAGAATGACATAGAAAAAATATTTAGTTGTAAGAGTCAAAGATATTCTTATACGTCGATTCAACAAGAGATTGAATCTCACAAATATAGAATTTACTCTGTCATACTCTTTGTTAGCGATGTGGCCTGACAATGATATAGCCTAGCTCTTGAGAGGTAGGGGTAAGTGATGGCAGGTGCGTGATCTCAAATTCTACTTAATACACTTCTCTTACGGAAGTAAAGTCAGATGTTTAGTGCGTATAAGTAAGCCATGAGGCCTTTGTTTGTGATATGCACTTTAGATTGTGATGTTTGAGTATAATGTGTAAAATGTGAAAGAATAATATATATATATATATATATATATATATATATATTATGTAAGTTTTATCTTTAATTTCTTTTGAAATACTCTTTTGGAAAATCTTTCATATGGGGACTGTACATGATATAATTATGTATCTATTGTGAACTGTGTGCTTGATTTTATTATGTAGTATCTATAATTGGTTCGTTACAAATGATGCATTTGCACACCTTTGTTTATTAAACTTTTCATTTCTAGCAAACTTTATATCTTAATGGATACGAATACTATTTCACCTTTTAATTGCATGTGTTATTATGTTCCATTTGCATGTGTTATTATGTTCCATTCATTCTTTAACTTTTTTGTATCTCAAACAAATAGTGTTCTGGAATATGCACGTCACAAAGTGATGTGAATCCAGAAGGGTAGATCGTTTTATGAATCTATCTATATTGGAATGCTAATAAGCAAGAAAACTGATAAATTATTTAAAACGAGAAAATGGAAATAGATAAGAAGATGGAGCGGAAATTAATAGACGTCACACTTCCAAGAATGGAAGATAAGCCTTAGAGTTTAAACACACAAAGGGATAAAAGACCTTTGATAAAACTCAGGGATTCTTGAATCACTCAAGAACTTAGGAGAATCACTCTCACTAAGATAGAAGAGATAAAACTCTAATATTTTCTAAATAAAACTCAACTTGTTTTCATTGATAAAATGGTTCAGCTTATATAGAAGTTTTAACCACTGAAATTACAAAAGACACATAAATTTCAATTACAACCCACTTAAAGCTATTAATGATTCATTCAAGTTAATAATGATCCACTACTTAAATACTAATTGTAACTAAAATTAAGGCAACCAAAAGTCACCCACAAGTATTCAGCAAGGGTCCTCTTGGTCTTCCAAAGGCTCGTTCTTTTGTTGTCAAATGAGTCTTTATTACAACTTGAAAATAAAGAAAAACTGAAGCCCATTGATTTGTTAAGCCAAGACACAATTTGGTTAGTAAATTTTGCAAAGCATTGGGCCCTTATTTAAATAAAAGAAACTGCAAGAAATTAGTATATTGATCTTTCTCCATTTGGGTCATGACACGATTTATATCATACCCTCCTTCTTCGAGAAGATTTGTCTCGAATCTTAAGACTTTATTTTTCTTCTAGTTTTAATATAAGTTTATTATGTCCTTGTAAAGGACTTTATTTTTCCACAACTTGAAACTAATTCTCTTCCTCTAGGGTGAAATATAAATTGAATAAATTCATATTTGTTCCTTTCCAATGGTTGCAATCCGTGGACCACCTCTTTTGCCAACACTACCCCAGCTTTATATGTAACAACAAATAACTCCATGCATTGTGATTGAAGACTTTGTTTTTCATCAGCGAACTAGATGCATAATAAAGAACTATGAACAAGCTTCATTTTCAAACATGGAAGTTGATGTATTGCATTAACATTCCTATCATTTTGTTCCTGTAAAATGACATCACAAACTGTAGAAGAACAATCATTGACAAATAAATTTTTCGTCCTTTTTTCTCTACTTCCTTTTCTTTTTCTTCATTTTCCCTTCTTTCTTCACTCTCTATTGCTTTTTTTTCTATTCTTTCATTTTCTATTTTCTCCTTCAGCCGGTGTTGATCCTTACTGACCTGTCTTGATGTCATAAACTTCAACTTAATTTTATGTCCCTCATGCCTCAAATCAAGCTAACGTTCATCAAGATTGAGTGTTTTAAAACGAAATCATGACCATCCCAAAAGAAGATGACAAGAATCCATGTGAGCGATACCACATAATACTTCTTTCACACATTTCCCTGTATCGAATTTGATCCATGCTTGATTTGGATGAACGTTTGTCGGTAACTAGAGTTTTTCCACCAATCTTTGGCTCACAACATTGTTGTCGCTTCCATAATCGTATGCAACTAAATATGGACAGCCTTTGATTAAACACCTTGTATAGTAAACTTCCATTATTATTCCAAACCTAGAGTCAGGCTCTTAATACCAAATGATGCGAATCTCATTGCACAAGGGTTTACTTAGGATCTTTAGGGTTAGAACCAGTTATGACCATGAGATTTTTTTTTTGGCAGAATTAGGTATTCATTTTGAAAATTGGGTGAAGAAGAAAGAAATAAGAGGTGAATTTAAAAGTAGAAGGAAAGAATCACTCTTTCCAAAGGAGGCAACACAGAAAGAATGAAAAAATCCTTTGATACAGCCAAGGGTTCTTGAAACACTCAAGAACTAGGAGAATCATTCTCACTATTAGATAGAAAATAGAATTTCTGAACAAAACTTAACTTGTTTTCATTGATAAAATGGTTCAGTTTATATAGAAGCTTTAACCACTAAAATTACAAAAGACATATAAATTACAGTTACAGTCCACTTAAAGCTATTAATGATCCACTCAAACTAATAATGATCCATTAGATATTGATGGTAACTGAAATTAAGGCAAACAAAAGTTACCCACAAGCATTCAGCAAAGGTCTTCTTGGTCTTCCAAAGACTGGTTCTTCAATTGTCAAATGGGCCTTTATTACAACTTGAAAATAAAGCAAAACTAAAATCCATTAATTTGTTAAGCCAAAACACAATTTGGTCAGTCAATTTTGCAAAGCATTGGACCCTTATTTAAATAAAAGAAACTGCAGCAAATTGGTATATTAGTCTTCTCCATTTGGGTTATGATGCGATTCATATCACAAAGGGAACAGAATAGTATTGGCAGTAGCGGAAGAAGGCACAAAGGGATTCCATTCCATCATAACCATCTCAATCCTAATCAAAGATTCTTATAAGAAGAATAAGGAATCAGGTTAACAAAGGATGAGTACCTCAAAGTTGTTGGTGTTGAACCTAAAATAAAGAAACCATCATAATGCAGGTACACACTTTAGATGGTCAAGTTAATGACATTAGCATAAAGGTGTATGGAAAGACATAAAACTGACTTGAAAGTTGCATGAAGTTGAACCAATAGTAAAGCAATTAGAGCAGCATTTAGAAAACAAATACAGGACTGCAAAAGAGAGCGTCAGTCCACCTTTATATATACCCAATTAGATGGAATCACTCAGAGGTGTTAGAGATGTTGGACAACTTGACTTGATGCAGGATGATCATCTTTGAGATATTGTCTTTCAAATCGTGGGGTTGTGAATTGTATCGTATCGTGCAATGCGAATCGTGTATCATACTATTTTTACTAAAGGTTTGAATCGTCACTTTTGGTTTTGTTCCTCAAACAGGTACACATTTGAGCAACTCTAGATCTAGTACACTTAAGAATGCAATCTACAATCCACTCAAGCAAATCCAATAAAGAATAAACTTTGAAATCTTATTGCTTCTCTAGTTCTGACATGACATATATTACATGAAGATGAGAAGACTAGTCTTGTATAGTTTATTGAAGCATGTATGATTTGTGTGTTTCGTCCTATTGGGTATCGTCTAGCGATTAACCAGTTCAGTATTAAGAGAATTATTCACGTGTCTTAAGATCAGAGTGTAGGTGTGTCTCATGTTTGGCCAATTTATAACAAAATTGCACTATAAATAGGACCTCATAACCTTTGTATTAGGTTATCTTTCTTGTCTTGTGCAAGAGTTTATTATGGAGAGGAACTTCTTAAGTTTTAATCTTTATGATAGTATTTTTTTTTCCATGGACATGGATTAAAATCCATAGACACTTCGATTGAACCAAATCAATCTTGTTTGTACTTGTTCTTCTTGTTTTCTCTTGTGTACCTTCTTCTTTTGTTTCCAGCACTTGGTTTGTGCTCTATTTAAGTTATATGTGTGGTAGACTATTCTTTGTGAATTGTGAATTTGTGAGCTATTCCACAACAAAATTCTTCTAATATGACATTATGATTTGTTGAAATCTGAAAAGATACCACCAAGACAGTTTTGAAGCATTTTGCAGCTTCCACCATACAAACCAAAAATTGGGAAAAAGGAAGCAACCATTAAAAGTTGGCTTATCAACAAATAATGCTAACTTCCCAAGCATCTATATGAAACTAGGGGTGGCAATACGGGCTGAGCCCAACGGGCCAGCCCGTCAGCCCGTTATTAAAGGAACGGGTTGGGTCAGAATTTTTAACTCGTGGCCCGTTCTAACCTGGCCAATTTGGCCCGTCAATAGGTCAGGCTGCATGACGGGCTAGCCGCAGGCTGGCCCGTAACGCGTGTATGAAAAAAAATTAATGAAAGGCTGGCTTGTGTGTGATGAAAGGCTGACCCGTGTGTGATGAAAGGTTGGCCCTTGAGATAAAAGTTTTATTTTCTTTCGTAGAGTTTCTTTTCTTTTGCCCCAAATCATTTTCTCCTTCAGCCAGACGCACACCACCACGCACGCACCACCGGTCCACCTCGCACCACTGGACCACTACGCACAGGAGTCTGGCGACGACGACGGCGTGAGCCATGGAGGAAGACGGCGACAGTATACAGTGACCCACTTCGCATCTAATCTCCGACGCGAGCAACGATCAACGCGAACAACAATCTCTCCCACTTCGCATCTAATCTCCGACGGTGGAACAACGACCAACGCGAGCAACGATCATCACGATTGACGGCGACGCAAGTTCGTTCCCGATTTTCAATTTTTGATTCCACTTTGTGCCCTAATTTCTGGTTCTGCTACTGCCATGGTGATTTTGAATTTTCTACTCCCCTTCCTGCCCTAATTGTTGTGTTCTTCTGCTACTGCCAATTACATTGAATTATTGTTTGTGCTGAATCTGATTGGTCTCTGTTTCTGCTATATATTTTTCGATTTCTCAATTCTGCCATTGTTATATGTTTGGTACCTTGGAATTGGGTGGTGGCGGCCCTGCGTGCTTAGGCTCAGATGGGAAAATATTGAGAGTTGGTGGCATTGCGTATTGGTCTTTATTTCTGCTATTGGTATTTGTTTAGTGCATTACTGTATCAGTTTGGTTTGGACAATTTTCGATTATGGCAGTGCGTATTGTAATGCTTACTATTGTTGTGTTGTGTTGTGTTATATTGTATATGTCATCTTCAGTTTTTCAGTTTGGGTTTTGTGTGATAGGAACCTCATAAAAATAATGGATGATTCAGTTAGCAA
>Ga0099822_1003916_pt1 | contig 19251 bp, 4 predicted proteins | sample CowpeawhiteBW_FD_76839 | JGI IMG/M metagenome (GOLD analysis project Ga0099822, IMG submission 76839) | Root nodule microbial communities of legume samples collected from California USA - Cow pea white BW | ecosystem: Host-associated > Plants > Roots > Nodule | place: USA: California | collected...
CTTATAAAAATAACCGTTAATTTTTAAAAATTTAATAAATAATTAAATTATAAAGGGTAAAGTTGGAATTATGAAATGTGGACACAAAAGAGGGAATCCCCTTTATATATAGTTATAGATTACAAATTTTGTTCATTACATATTATTTATTTATCTAATCCAATCCAGTCCAATGCTGAAATTTATTTCAGATTTCTTCGAGTTTGGTGGATTTATTTTTCCGGTCTTAAATATGTGTTAAATTAAAATTTTTCAGAGTTAAATAAAAAGAAAATAGAATAGAAAAGAAAAAAACATAGGTTGGTGTGTCACACGTGTAAGCGTTTGAGTGGGGTCGATGGGAGAGGCTGAGCACTCCCTATGCAGCAGTAGCAGCATCACTACACACGCAGAGATGTACAGCACTGTAACAAAACCAGCAATGGACCTTCTCTCCTTCATTCCTCCACAACCAGACAAATCTCTCTCTCTCACTTTTTCTTCTTCTTCTTCTTCTTCTTCCCTCAAACACTTCCCTCCTCCATTCTTTTATTTTTCCTTCTTTCCAAAAAACGACCTCGTTTCACAAGGTACACTCACCTCTCTCCGCTTCTTCTATCGTTCCACATTCAAAAAAGTTAAAGCCAAAAAAAAAAAAAAAAAACTACTTTATTTCCCTTTCTTCTTCTTCTTCTTTATTTCTCTTTTCGTTTTTCTCCTTTCGGTGCTTCTCGGATTTTCGCATGCACCGTCGCGTTCGGGGTTTCTTCTCTGGGGGTGTGCCGGCGACGACGACGTTTGGTATCAGAAATGCATTTTCTTATTTTATTTTTTTAAGAACTGATAATGTCTGGGAAAATGTGAGAACTGAGAAGACAAATCAACGGTTAATCGAAGCGTTTTTTCTTGGTGGTGTTGTTCATTTTCAAAGCAGTCAACTCTCTCTCTCTCTCTCTCTCTCTCTCTAGTTAAGGAAGTGGTTGTTGTTTTTAACTTGGGCGTTTCAAAATGCTGAAAGTACAAAACCTTGAAATGTTGCTTTTTTCTTTCATGTGCTGCATTACACAACTGGATTTTCGTTTTATTTTTTTTATGATTTTTGTTTATGCTTGCAGGTTAAACAATCGGATCTAACTTTTTCTGGGAAAGTGGTTGGTGTTTTTCCGATGTTGGACTCGAAGAACACTTTGTGAAATCTGAGATCTAGGTTTGACATTGGCGTTTTTATTATTTTTTTTTTTCAGTTTTATACTTTATATACTAGTGGTGCACGTTATTTGAGTTTCAGCTGCTGTTACCTCGATTATATCTTCTTTTGATTGATGTTTTTTGAAATTTCCCGGACTTTTAGATGCCTCGGTTGGGTATAGCGTGTTGTAACGGCTACTTGACTGTGTTTTCCTATTTTTTAGGCTCTGTGGAACGATTGGGTATAATCCGAGTTGTTGAAGGCTTTGGATATCTGGGTTATAAATTTGAATTTGGGTTTCTGGTTCTCTGAAGCGAGAAAAAAATGCAGAGGCCTCCACCTGAAGATTTTCTGTTGAAGGAGACCAAACCCCACCTTGGAGGGGGAAAGGTCTCCGGTGATAAACTTACCAGTACCTATGATCTGGTCGAGCAAATGCTGTACCTTTATGTGAGGGTTGTGAAGGCCAAGGACTTGCCTGCCAAAGATGTCACTGGGAGTTGTGATCCTTATGCTGAAGTCAAGCTTGGGAACTACAAGGGTACTACCAGGCATTTCGAGAAGAAAACCAATCCTGAGTGGAACCAGGTTTTTGCCTTCTCGAAGGACCGGCTTCAGGCGTCTGTGCTGGAGGTTACCGTGAAGGATAAGGATGTTGTGAAGGATGACTTCATCGGACGTGTCTGGTTTGACCTGAATGAGGTCCCCAAAAGGGTGCCTCCAGATAGTCCTTTGGCGCCCCAATGGTATAGATTAGAAGATAGAAAGGGTGACAAGGTCAAGGGAGAGCTGATGTTGGCTGTTTGGATGGGTACCCAGGCTGATGAAGCTTTTCCTGAAGCTTGGCACTCGGATGCTGCTACGGTCGGTGGAAGTGATGCTCTTGCCAACATTAGATCGAAAGTGTATCTGTCTCCTAAGCTTTGGTATTTGAGGGTTAATGTGATTGAGGCACAGGACTTGCAGCCAACTGATAAGGGTAGATACCCTGAGGTTTTCGTGAAGGCTATTCTGGGGAATCAGGCCTTGAGGACCAGAATCTCTCATAGTAGGAGTATTAATCCAATGTGGAATGAGGATTTGATGTTTGTGGCAGCCGAACAGTTTGAGGAACCGCTGATATTGAGTGTGGAGGATAGAGTTGCCCCTAACAAGGATGAAGTGTTGGGGAGGTGTGCTATTCCTCTGCAGTATGTGGAAAAGAGACTTGACCACAAACCAGTGAATACAAGGTGGTTCAATCTGGAAAGGCATATTGTTGTTGAGGGGGAGAAGAAGAAGGATACCAAATTTTCAAGCAGGATTCACATGAGGGTTTGTCTAGAAGGTGGCTATCATGTTTTAGACGAATCTACTCACTACAGCAGTGATCTTCGCCCAACAGCGAAACAGCTGTGGAAGTCTGGCATTGGTGTTCTTGAACTGGGGATATTGAATGCTCATGGTTTGATGCCGATGAAAACGAAGGATGGGAGAGGGACAACAGATGCTTACTGTGTAGCGAAATATGGGCAGAAGTGGGTCAGGACAAGGACAATCATTGACAGCTTTGCTCCAAGATGGAATGAGCAATATACTTGGGAGGTTTTTGATCCTTGCACTGTCATTACAATTGGTGTGTTTGATAACTGTCATCTGCATGGTGGAGACAAGGCTGGTGGAGCAAAAGATTCAAAGATTGGAAAGGTAAGGATTCGTCTTTCCACCCTTGAGACTGATAGGGTCTATACACATTCCTATCCACTTCTTGTTCTTCACCCGAACGGGGTGAAGAAGATGGGTGAGATTCACTTGGCTGTGAGGTTCACTTGTTCATCTCTGCTCAATATGATGCACATGTATTCACAACCCTTGTTGCCAAAAATGCACTATATACACCCGCTGACTGTGAGCCAGCTGGACAGTCTGAGGCATCAAGCTACTCAGATTGTTTCAATGAGACTGAGTCGTGCCGAGCCACCGCTGAGAAAAGAAGTAGTGGAATATATGCTGGATGTGGGTTCCCACATGTGGAGTATGAGAAGAAGCAAAGCCAACTTCTTCAGGATTATGGGGGTTTTGGGTGGTCTAATTGCTGTAGGAAAATGGTTTGATCAGATTTGCAATTGGAGAAGTCCAGTCACTACAATTCTGATCCATATCTTGTTCATAATACTAGTTATGTATCCAGAGCTTATCTTGCCTACAATTTTCCTTTACCTCTTCTTGATTGGAATTTGGTACTACAGATGGAGGCCAAGGCAACCTCCTCACATGGACACTCGTCTGTCTCATGCAGACTCGGCACATCCTGATGAACTTGATGAAGAGTTTGACACATTCCCGACCTCCCGGCCAAATGACATTGTGAGGATGAGATATGATCGACTTAGAAGCATTGCTGGGAGGATTCAAACTGTGGTTGGGGACTTGGCCACTCAGGGTGAAAGGCTGCAATCTTTGCTAAGCTGGCGTGATCCCAGAGCTACATCACTGTTTGTGCTTTTCTGTCTTGTTTCTGCTGTTGTTCTGTACGTCACTCCATTCCAAGTTGTGGCCCTCTTGACAGGAATTTATGTGTTGAGACATCCAAGGTTTCGCCATAAGCTTCCTTCTGTGCCTCTTAATTTCTTCAGGAGGCTGCCTGCAAGAACTGATTGCATGCTCTGAAGCCAGGACAGTGCAGAATGGAGCTTGCCTTCTCCTGAAGGCAGTAGATTTTGTGCATTTATTGTTCGTTATCCTGTCACAGGATTTTCTGTTTTCACTTTTGAACTTCATGGTAGTTTTGTTTTTTTGTAATTTTGTAGGTTTGAGTTGAAATTCACTTCAGCTTAATTACTTTCATGCTTAATTAGATGTAATAGTGTTTCTCAATGGGGAGTTATTAGTTTGTATTCTGATGGCAGTGGAGGTAATTTGTGTTTTTCTCCCCTCCACTATTAATTAGATGTAATAGTGTTTGGTGCGTTTCTTTTAAAATAGGCGTTTAATGCTCTCGATGTTTCTAGTTTTCTGATGAATTTTTGTGCTGTGATTACAGAACATGCATGTTCAATTAATTTAATTAGAAGCTTCACGAATGCATGTGGTTTAGTATATTACTGCTTTGTCTGGATAGTGTAACACTTATTTAAGTCCCAATGTGCAGTTTTGCTTTTAAATTGTTGCTTGGGTTAAGAGTTTGAGGTTCTGTACAGACAAAGATCCCTTCAACAAAAAGTATTACTATTGTTTTTCTAATGACAGATTGCATATGATAAAATAATCTGGTTCTGTCACAATGTCGTTCTGTTCTGATGTTCATTTTCCATTCTCTCTATCGTGAGTGAAGTGAAAATGTCAGAGATTAAAAAAAATGTTAAATACTTTGTTGTTTTTACTGAATTAAATTATGTTTTTCTTATCTTACAAAATGAAATGTTTTAATAGTTGCTTTTAATAATTATCTTTGATTTGGTATATGCATGAAGAAACTATATATAATGATAAGAAACAAATACAGATATAAATGGTCACAATTTTCCCAATTACAAGCAAAGTGGGTTTATTAATGTGGCAGCAGTGAGTGACAGAGTATATATAATATACGAATTGAGCATGACAACCTTGGACTGTTAGAACAGAGCATCATTATTATTCATAATATCTCATGAAGAGCTGCAATACTATGTATGAGTGGGTCCATGCTTTAATGATAAAGTAAAATTTATGGCTAGTGTAAGCTATGATTGATTAAAACTTTTGACAAAAATCTTATGACCGAACTTTTGAGCCATTGATGACATATAAGGCATTAATTAAATTATGAATTTTGACTTCTGAACATGAAAATGTTTTGAACAAAAAAAAAAAAGGAAAAAAGAGTGTAAATATAACAACCAATATATCTAACAAAATTTTACAGCAGTGTAATATTAAATATTGTATTTATCCAATAAAATATATACAACTTAAATTCAATAAATACATTACATTAAAAAAATAATAATCACGAGTAAATAATTGAAATTAACTGCACAATAATACTAAAGGCAACATTTATTAGTATTAAAAATATAATAAATTCAAACTCTGGAATTAAATGTTACATTCAATGAATATGTCATGTTTATTAAACTTTTTGTTAAATATAATATGTATGTTGTTTTACATACAGATAAAATTAAGGTATCTTGATTTTGTTCTTCGTAAATATCTATATCTGTATTTATTCTCAGTTCTTCTGATTAAAAGTTATCGTTTTTAATCTCCTATATCATGCAACACTCATGAATTATTTCAGAATTTGGGAATAAAAAAAGTGAAAAGTATTTTGTTGAGATTAAAATCAAAATTCATACATTTTATAAGAATTAAAAATAATGATATTTCAAAATTGATAAGAATAACAAATATAAATAATATCCTATAAAAATTAAAATTGGAAGTCATTTATTTTACAAGAAATAAAAAATACATTTAAATCTAAAAATTATTAAATTAGTTTATTATTATTTATAAAATAATTACTATCATGAAACCCAATTTTAATTTAGCATAAATTTTTTTTAAAAAGGAAATAGAAGTTAAACCTCTATTTTATATTAAATATATAAACTATAACTTTAACTATCTAGTTATTTATTTAAAACTTTAGTATTTTTCTAAACTATTTCCTACTGCATTCTTTATAATTTATTTTTTTATTTTTCTGACAGTTTTACATTTTTTAAAGTGAAATCGTGGCCTATCAAAATTTAGTTGAGAAACAAATTTATAAGAATTATAGCAAAGCAAAATGCTAAATCATGAATAATTTTAGAATTGAAGACGAAAAAAACAAATGTTATTATTACTAGTTGTGGCTTAACAGTAAACTTGTCAAAATCATAAAATAGAGATTGAAATAAAATATAAAAGAATTGATAATGGTGAAATGAAAGAGTTGGTGTAGCAGTAGAAAATAATTGCATATTGATTTATAGCATCACTTTGAAGGGTTGGAAGACACAAGTGGGTACCTACCTATCTGCGCCTCTCTTTTTTTGCTTTACAGCCTGTAATATTTCGTCTTTCTTTGTGTTCTTCTTTGTGTCTGCTAAATAACTATGGCAAAAAAGTGTCTCCATCTTCATCAATATTAAATAAATATTTTCAATGATTTGTTTCAATAAAGCCTATAAATATTTATTTATTTATAGGATATCAAATATATTTTCATTAATATTTTAATATGTATTTTTTATTTAAATTTATATGTTAAAGAGCTTAATTTTAAATAGTTTTATTTAAAATTTTATGTCGTTGAATCTTTCAAGAGATACAACATCGATGAGATATAAGTTCAACTCAGATATAAGATATTATTATCATTCTTAACTTAAAGTCTTTAAGGTAATAGATAATAAATTAACGAGTCTTTATTCTTATAATGTCCAACCTTTTATTTTTTTATTAAAGTGAAACTTTAATTTATATATATATATATATATATATATATATATTAAGGTATTAGAAATATTTTTTAACGTATAGACGAAGATAAATATTTTTTATAAATAATCAATAAAATGAATTTTTTTTAGAATAATAAGTCAACATTATTATTTATGTCTGATGAAATTGTTATCATACCATAAATTTAAGGTTTAAATAATCGAATGATACTCACTTTTATTTAGATGTGTCAGTTTGATATCGCTTTTAAAAAATGTGTCAATTAAGTCCTAACTTTTGAAAAGATGTCTCAATTAAGTCTTTTTCAGCAAACAATTATTAACACCGTTAACGGTATTGGTATTTAAACTAACTTACAAAATTAAGTATTGATATTTATATTAAAATTTAGTGGTAAAAATCATGAATTAAGTTAACGACTTTAGTAATTTTTGTTTGAAAAAGACCTGATTAAGAAACTCTTTTAAAAGTTAGGACTGATTGACACATTTTTAAAAGTAGATACCAAACTGATATATTTGAAAGAAAGTGGGTACTTAAACCTAAATTTAACTCTCAGCTAACTTTTAAACAAAGGAAAATGGAATGTGAACATTTTTTTTATCGAAAAGAGTTACATACATAAATGAAACAAAAAAAAGAAGAAAAAAGAAAGATGAGGGAGTTGATTCCAACTTTGGTATAGGGTGGTGGTTTGGGTGAATTAAAGGGCAATTTTTCTTAGCACCTAAGTTAGGAGCATTTGTTGTTTTATGCAAAAAGATGAAGAGAAGTTGACAATGCTACTTTTGTTTTCATCAAAAATTGTTTGCCTCTTCATGTTGGAAAACACTCATTATGTCCCACTACTTTTTTCACTTATTATATTTACCAAATTATTTCCAATTTTTCAACCTATAACTTTTTTATTTCATCTATTTCATAAATTTAACTATTTTCACTTATTATTTATAATAATTTACTATTGGCTTACGCTTAAATTTTGGTTGTAAATATGTTTTTAAAGTAATAATTTACTAATGGATGATTAAATTTTGCAACTCTTTCTCATTCATACAATCAAAAAATAAATTCAAGTTTCATTCGGCTTTCAACATATCATTTACTCATTAAAAAATATATAAAGTCAATATTAGGATAAAACATTATTCTTCTTTTCTACTTAGATTCACAAATATGATAATTTCATCTTTTATCTCGATATTTTTTTTCCGCCCCCATAATATAAAAATGGACTAACATGCCTTTTTGTCATAATAAATTTTAAATTTTATAATTTAAAATATCCAAATTATGTAATTTAAAATATATTTTTTATAATGTAATTTGGAACATGATACGTAATATACAAGATATGATTAAAGATTATATAGTTCAAAATGTGTAATCTAAAACAAAATTATGCAATTCTATATTGTGTAATCATTCAAGATATATTCTGGATAATTCTGAATCACATAATATTTAAATGTTCTAAATTACTTGTTTTAAAATATAGTTTTAAATAGATTATCATGTATTATGACATAGACACATTAGTCGTTTTTTAAATATGAAATTGAGAGAAAACTCCTACACATCATCCTCTTAAATCACACGTATAATTTTCTATAAAACTTTTAAGACAATTTCTTCTTTCACTTCCATAATTTCAGCCTCTACCTCTATAAATTTTTATTTTTTATTGTATAATATGAAATACAAAATTTAGATGATAAATTGTACAATCCAAAATATATTATTTATATTTCAAAATACACAATATATTTCAGATTACATAATTCGTAGCAATTTTTTATTTTGTATTTTAAAATGTATAATTCAAAATATAGAAATTATATTCTGAAATATAAAATTTAATGGGGTTGGAAGTTGAAATTATGGGACAAATTCCACTGAGATTAAGTGCCTAGTGGGCTTTGGTTAGCCCGTGTAGGATAGAATCCAATCTGTATTGGGCTTAAGTTGATATATTTTCTAGTGGACCTAGCCCAATCCACTTTCACGTATTTGGACTCAAAAAATATATTTTTTTTTTCATCTTATTGCATTGCCGTTAACTCCTAATTCATTTTCCTTTTCTTCAACCTATGGTTACTTCCATGTAAAACCCATTAGAATTTTCATCATGCGAAAACCCTTTTGAACGTGAATCATGAACATTGTAAACGTCAAACCTTTTAGTGATATTTATTATCTTTTAATTAAAAAAATTGCACCGACTATACCTAAATTTAGAAGAAATTAGCCTCTTAGATATAACAACTTAACACTTAAATTTTCTCAGAGAGAAGTGTCTTCCATTAAGTCTATATTTAACGTTTGTCCGTATTTTTGAACAAGAAAAAATTTCCATCCTATAAGAGAAACTATTTATGAGTTTGTATAAATAATTTTCACAATGCACCTATAATGCACAAATACGGTATGTTTACCGGATACAACACGTATCTGATATGTTGATACATTCATGTCCAAAATAATAGGATACGATACATGATATATGAATATTGAGAATTATACAATAATTTTTTAAAAAATATAATAATTATATAATTATTATTGTGTGAATCTAAATTTTCTCATTAGAGACCAGTTATTTTGATAGCCAAAACCTGATATCTAATGTTAATAACCAATTTAGAAACCAATTCATAATTGAAACTATTTTAATTATCAATTTAGAGACCAATTATAATTTTTTTAAACTATTTTAGTTGTCAATTTGGTTATCTCACTTTAGTGTAGAAATGTAAGAATTAACTTATCGTGTTAAAAAAGATTTACTTGATTTTATATTAATATTGCTTTTTTTTTAATATTGTTTTTTTTTATAAAAAAGAAGACTAAATAAAGTCGAGTTGTTATAAATGGGTCATTGGGGTGATAAGCGAATATGTGTGCATTTACTTATTTAAATAGTCATAGAGAAAGTTGTCAACCCCTCTCGTCTCTCAGCATTGCGTATTGTTACTTATCCGGTATAGAATAAATCTGTTTCTTTGATTTCGACAAATATGATTGTTCCATTTTCCAAGAGAATCTACTGAAAGGCTAGTGTAATTATTTTTTATCACTAAAATTAATCATTATTCAAAGATTTTTTTGTAATGTATTACGACTTTATAAATTAGATACTTCATTGATAAGTATTGATAAATTATCCTAAAATATCGGACACAATACGTGTCGGACACAAATACATGATCCAAGTTGAAGTATCGGTGCATCATATGCACGGTTCTAATCCTAAAAAACATGATTAAATAAAAAAAAATTAAAACAAATGAGTTATTTTGGGTTGAATGCATACATAGTGGGACAACATTTTTCTTTTCTCAAGTGTGTGTCACCCCAAACACACTATAAGTAATAAAACATGAAATTAAATGTCTTAAAAAGCTTAATTATAAGTGCAAACACAATTAATATGATACCTCTAACAAGAATAATTAGATGCATGGAATGATGGAAACCTATATTATAGTCAAATCCTGAAAACAGAATACTTCCAAATAAGCATGATGAAGTGCAATTTTTAAATGAAGATGAGGATGTTATAAGCTATTGTTGCAATGTTTTTCCCAAGTTGTTTCTTAATCTTTATCTTTGTTGTTGATTCGAGAGCTGTTTAAAAAGTCTAAAGTGGTAACATATATACATGGAATTCTTCAATCATCTTCCAAATGGTTCTCTACACGTTTCCTGAAAGTGTGTAAAGTCTTCACTGGTTTTTTTAGAACTACGTATGATTTACGCAAGAACATGGAACAAATTGCCAATACTAAAGTTTTATCTCCATATAAATACTATATTTCCCAAACTAAACCAAAATTCTATAAAATTAGAAGACTAAAGAATATCCATGAACCCATTTTTAATTGGTAAGTTTTTTTCTTGTAACTATCTTTTGATTTAATTGTTTATAATCTAATTTATTTATTTGTGTTTGTTACATCAATCATAAAAATGTCAAAACGGGTAATGTGGATCGACCCGACTCAACTCACAACGGGTTAATCACTTAATGAGTCAACTCAACCCGACTCACTCCCAACCCGATCCGGCCTACCGCGGGTTTGTGGGTTAAACGGGTTGACTTACAGTTTACTTAATTAATTTTATTTTTTTTAATTTTTGAGTCAAAACTAGATTATAATTCTAATTAAAATCTAAATAAATTTTAATACAATCTAAATACAAACCAAAATCACAAAAATACAAATTATCTATGTGTTGGCTAAATAAAAATAACCTATCATGACCCAGATACAAAGTCTAACTTAATAAAAAATATTTGTGTGACCCTTTATTTGCGGGTTAGTGAGCCAACCCGACTCACCACAGGTTTAACTCGGATGAACCAAATTTTAGGTGAGCTGGATCAACAATCAACCCGTATTGAAATTTGTAAAAAAAATTTAATCCATTCCGATCTAAATCTGTGGTGAACCGGGTTGATTTGCGGGTTCCAACCCATTTTTATAACTCTAATCAATCAAGTTACGAGAGTGTTGAATATCCTTCTCATGTTAGTGAAATTTTTGAGGTAGGTAGGGTTTTACTTGTGGAATATAAATATTCAATGAAAGTTCACTTGAAATAGACCTTAATAATCAAAGTTATAGAATAACAAGTATGAGTAGAAAGAATGATAAGTTAAGTATTGCATATTTTTTAATCTTCACTGATCAAGTTAAACAATTAAAAAAAGTTGGTTGCATTGTTTACATTATTAAAAGTAATTAATTAATTATCAATTATAAGTACTCTATCTATAGGATTAAAAGTTGGTTGCATTGCTCACATTATTAAAAGTAATATTAATTACTTATCAATTATAAGTACTCTATTTATAGGATTATTGAGTTGTAGAATACTTGATAATGTAAAAATATTGTAGGTGAGTAAATATTATTTGCAACCCTGTTATTCTATAGTTAATGTAAAATATTTTTCATACGTAATTTAAGCATTTAAATATGGGATTGTATACCAAATAATGAATGAGTGAGAATGTTAAACTCCTACGTGAAATTATCGGATTCTCAAATGGTAAAATAAGTTCTGATTTATTTATTTTTTATAATATTTTGTTTGTTTTTTTACCATTCTTAATTATATTTATGAAATGCCTTTTTGTATGTTAGAAAGCGATTAATGTATGTTAGAAAGCGATTATTCGATGGTCAATGACATGTAATCACACACTTTCTAACAATACTTTATTTGTATATAATTAATGTACACATTATTATCCACTTTATAATTTTGAATATAAAATTTGATGGATAAAGAAAATTAAATGTATGTTTGTTTGGATCAAAGAATTTGACTGGATAAATTCATTGTAACTCTGATACAATTTTATGAGTCCGACAATAATAACATAGTACGTAGCCTTTCAATTACTCTGATATTATCTTATTATCTTAGTAAATAAATTTATATTTATTTCAATATCATGAAACCTATTTATAAGATTAAAAATTACATCCATCTATATCTTATAAATCATCTTTATATATTAGAGATTAAAAACGATAGTTTTCAATTTAAAAGGAATACAAGACAAAGAAAATCCAAATAAAAAATCCAATAAAAAATCCAAATTCGAAATGTTATCAATTGATTAAATTTATTGCATTTTTTTTAAAAGATTGGTTAACTCAATTTATTAATCAAAACTTTATAAATAAAAAAATTGCACATAAAATAAAAACCGTCTCTTTTCCATCCTAATCTCACATGTTGTAAAATCTTTGAAAATAATCAACATTTCAATAGATTTTAAAATTTAAACTTTTAAAATCATTTTGCATCCTAAATCATCTATCTTGTAACATTCAAATATATATTTTGTTTAATAAAAATAAACAGAAAAATAGAAAGAAAGAAGGCACATTTCATAAATGGCCAATCTAGACCAGTCTTTGTGGAAGGCCAAGACACTCTTCAATTCAATATGGTTTACACATAAAAGTGAAAGGTTTGGGAAAACCCTCCAAAAACCAAGCTCATCAAAATTTTCCATATATGGAAACCACTTTGGATAAATAAATAAATAAATTAATAAATTGATTAAGATGAAAAATGGGATGACCCATGATTTCCACAAATTAGGGAACTAATGAATGGAAGATAGAGGAGGGTGCCATGCCAAACTTAGCAATAGCCGCTTTTCTCCATCTTGTGTTTTTCCCCATTCCCAACCCTAAAAATCAAAACTTTATTAATTCATGTTTCCAACTATAATCCAAACTTTATATCCCATAAGCCCAATTGCTTGGCTCAGATTCAGAGGACCTTCTAAATTAATTTTTCCTACATCAAACAACCTTTCTGTGGGTGTGGCCTATTTATCATTAAATGCCTCTCTATCCAATCCTTGGAACCAAGTGAAGAAGAGGAACAAGAACAAGAACATGAAAAACAACCTCCATTTATGTCCCTTGCTTTAATTACTCAAGTCATTTCTCAAGACAAGACATGGCTTCTTAGGGTAAAATAATAAGATAAGGTACCAAATATCGGAGATTATTGAAAACATGGTAATGCAAAGAATTTTGAATCAAATTGATCTATCCCAAGAGGCATGGGCATTAGAACATAACTTGGTGGAGTTTTGTAATAATTAAGGCACACCTAAGATGAAATGAAAAAACACCAATGTTGTAGGTAATGTCTAAGAAGAGTTAACTTTGGAATGAACAAGCTTTGAAGGCTATCCTAGACCATGGCATTGCCACATATTGGTTGCGTAAACTGTTTATGCCGGAATCATATGCACAAATGGAATTCTGAAATTGAAATTTGACTTCACTAATCTTCTTCTCTCCTTTCTAACAACCATAGGCTTCATAGGTTTTGAGTTTCATGATGCTATATATGTCAACCAATTTAGGTTTAGGTGTTCTTGTCATATGGGCAATCACTTTGCCTAAACCTATAATTGGAGGAAGTTGAGATTACAATGTTCATTGCAAAATTTGGCATCAAATTATTTATGGATACTTCAACTTTATTTTGAAGTGAACATCACGTATTACACAAACCATGCTTCTTAAATGATTAAATTGTAATAATGTTATCTCATTCTATTTATTTATATGTATTATAATTTATTCATATATGTATATCTATGTCTAAAAGAATCTTATTGAAAAAGATATTGATAGGTTTTGATATCATTTTGAAAAAATAAACTTAATTTAACTTTACCAAATTAATTAATTAATAAGATAGAGTTTACATTCTATTTATATATTATAATTTGAATATATATTTATATAACAAAAAATTTTAATACGAAAGAAATAAACTTACTTAAATAAGAATAGACCGGAGTAACATTTTTTATAATAGATTATGATAATTCTATCAAAATTAAATAATAATGAAAAAAATATTTATTATTGAGAAATCTAAATGCAAGTTTAAGTCTCGCATAAATGAAAAATTTGAACATTATATATATATAAAAAAACCTATAAATACACTGTTTTAAGGTTAATTATGGGTTGAAAGTGATATCAATCATTTATATTTTTGGTGTTGTCTTTTTTCGATAAATCTTTTCTCGAAAGATTTATTAATGGTATCAAAGCTAATGATCAATCTTGGTGATCGATTCAAATAATGGATCTTTCCTCAAAAGATTTGTTAATGATGTCAAAATTGATAATTAGTCTCGGTGATAGATTCAAACAAATCAATTTCTTTAAGTTTTAGATTAAAGGTGTATCTCTTTTAGATTGATTTTTCTTGAAAGACCCAACACTGATAAATGTATTGTTTTTGAAATTTGATAAAATGTTTATATAGTCAAAGATCTCCTTTGCAGCGAGTTTATACTTATATTATTCTAAAATCCTGCCACATTCATAGTTAATTAACCATGAATATTTCACTTGCATTCTATAGTCTTCTTATCATTTAGTTTTTTAAAAATCTCAATTCTTCTTTCTTCCAAAAATAGTATATTTCTTCATGCATGAATCCAAGCCTAGTTTTGCAACTTGAAAAGTTTGTTGAACAGAATTTAGAATTTTGAAAGAATCAATCATCCTACGTCTTAATATGATCAATGCTCCGTGATGTTCCAAATTAACAAAACGAAGTTCAAATAATTAAATTGTGACTTAAAAACGAATTGAGCTTAATAACTTATTTGCAGATCAAGGTAATTAAATATTTGAATTAAAATTTGACTCGGATTCATGTCACTCAAAAGAGAAAAGTTAAACATTATTAGCTTACTAGGTGGATGTTGTTTTCATGTTTTAAGACTATCACTTAGAATAAAATAATAAAAATATAAAAAAATATCGAATGTAATTGAATTGAAAACTAGAAAAAGTAATCAAAATAAAATTTAATAAATATTAAAAATAAGAGGAAATGTATATGAATATTGAATGCTATGATTGGGAGAAGATCTTTGGTCAGATTCCACGTATGTTTTTGGCTTTATGTATAAATGTTGCATATAATGATCCATGGGATTGGGTGACCTAATTTATCTTCCATTATTATAATATACTAAGAAGAACCCCAACTGCTTCATCAAACATCAAAGCCAACACAAACACAACCTTAGTATTCAATTATTGTATCTGTCTATTTTCACAGTTCCTTTTAAACCACAAAAAGTGAAAATATAAGAACACAAAAGTTTAAGAAAAAATGTTCTTATATACCAGAAGAAACTATTTGATATATATATATATATATATATATATATATATATATATATATATATATATATTCTAATATGTACTTTTTAATATACCTTTTTGTTATTGATTAAACTTTATCAAATTTTGCCAAACACATACGTATGAGTATCTTCATTTTATAGATTTTAATAAATTTTAATTAAAGATAAAATATATGTTAACAAATGTGTTACTTGTGCTTGTGTAAGGTAAACTGTATGAGTTTAATATTAGATTTGAATTTTTCCTTCAAATTTTAGATTACATGTCGATGGGTTGCTATCTCACTTAAAAAAATATTCAAAAATAAAAAAGTGGAGTGATGTGAAATTTGAAACTATTGATATTTTGTCAATAATTATATTAATATTTCTTGCACACATTTTTTTATGATATCTTTTCTACAATTCATTTCTTTTTATTGCCATTTCTACACACTTCAACTTACCAACCGAACATAATTATTGTGGACTAAGCTTACAATTTTTTAATTTAAAAAATATTTTTTGTTTTAGTTTTATAATAAGAGACAAAATAAGATTTGCTTAAAATTTAAAAGAGTAAAAAAAAAAAAAAAAACCTTTGATCATATAAAAACAAAACCCACTACACATGGATCCAATAGTTGGTGAATTCATTACTTGAATCACCTTAAAATTCGTTCTCTCGTAGTTATATAACTATACATTTATTTTTGGATGGTGTTCATGTATACCTAAACCAGTTTATTTAAACATGAAATATTTGTCTCTTTCGGACTAAGGGTTGTGATTGGGTTCACAAATAACAAACTTTGAATAAAGAATTAAAAAATGTTGTCATTATATAAGTTATGAGTATGCAATGCTATAATATTTGTTTATCAATGTAGTTTAACCTTGTCTTCTAAACGGAAAAAGTTCCATGATAATGACAGTCCAACCATTTTTACAAGTTGATTTAAAAAAAAATATAACAATAAAAATATATGTTTTCTTCTTTACTTGGCTAATGTTTATTAATAATAGTAATAATCAGGTTGATAAATTATATGGTACTATTGTTTTCTGAAAGATACTCAAATTTAGTATCAATTAGAGGATGTATGTAAAGAAAAAAGAATACTAATTTTTTTAACTTAATTCAAATTGTTGATAGAGTGAAGAATAATATTTCTCTAAGACATTTGTCCAAAGGTTGGGCACATGGAATTCTTAAAAAAGTACTTATCCTTATGTGTTTGCAAGAGGAATTTTAACTATTTCATGAAATTGAAATATTTAATAATTAAATTATTTTTATTTTTTAAATAATTAGTTTGACTTAATTAATTGAAATAATTTAAATTGAAATTTTTTTGTTTTGATAAAATAATTTAATTTTTATTTAACGGTGAACTCAATTCTTCCTTTTGAGTCTAACTGACTTTAATTCGACCTACAATTCGGTACAACTCGTCTTGACTTTTAATTCTAGTTGACCTTCAACCCGACCCGACCCACTCGACTTTTTCCGAACATGTAAACCTCTTTTGTTCTAACCAATTAACTATTCCACAATTTCGAGAATTTTAATTTCCTTCTTTTTTGAATAAATTTCAAATTCGACTATTTTAATTATTTAAAATGTCTTCTTAAAATTCTTCGATCTCAATATACTTTTAACTTTCTCATGTAAACATAACTCATGATTCTAATATTATGTTAAGAAGTACAAAATCGACTTGTAAGTTGAGATTTTCATCCACTTATATATTATGAGTTTGCCTTTATCTCTAATTGATGTGAGACTTCCAATCTATTAATCTCTTAATTAACCATTTAATATGAAATCAAAATTGCTAATATTCTTTGTAATAGTATAATATTAATATTGTTAGAAATATATGTTACGTATATTGTTTTGGAAAATTTATATTTATCGTAGAATTAATGTATTTTAGATGAAGCTTTTAATTGGTATAAAAAAATTATTAATTTTATATTGGTTGTAATTATAGTCAAAGCTTCAATTGGTGGTCAAAAAAGTGATTTTCTTTTTCAATGGATGTAAATGAGATATAGGAATGTAAATGAGTCAAAATATTTGTAAACTTTTTTCTAATTTATTACCGAAACTTTCTTTTCATTCGTTTTTCTCCTCAAACTTTCTTGTACATTTCACCTATCTATTAACTTTCCGACATAGTGATGATGTGTTAGAAGAAAAAAAAGTAAAAAACAAAACACCATCGTCCCATCACCAAAAATTTCAAAACAACATTGTTTTGACCTTTTTTTTTCTTCCACATTTTAACCCTTTTCTAAATTTTACTACGATAGAAAATATGATGATGTTAAAAGGTATTTTATTAGGGGATTGACAATGTTTTTCCATGTTTTGTTCTCATCTTATTTTATTTTTTAATAAAATTTTCATATGACTATTGTTAAGCTGTGAAAGGTTACCTCAAATGTCAAAGTTCAAATGTTATTTGGATAAGATAATGTTATAAAATGTATAATTAGAAAAATGTGTCATTTAAAGTGTTATATTAATATATACTATAAAATATTGTTAGAAATGTATAAGTCATGAGAGAAAGAAGAAAGGATGCATACAAAATAAACGCACAAGAGAAGTTTGGGTAAAAACAAACTAAAGAGAGTTTGTTTGCTCATTGATTTATTAGAACTTTGTTCAATATATAGAGTACAATGTTTCATCATATAGGGGAAAAAATAAAAAACAAAATAAAAAAGAATATTTGATAATAATAAAAGAAAATCAAATATATGATATCTCTATCAATATAAATAAAAGCAAGAGATATATAATATCTTTATCATCCCTTCTCAAGGTGGGCATGAAGATTGTAAAGGCCCAAATTGGAAGTAGCAACCCGGAAAGTAGAAGGATGTAAGAACTTAGTAAACATATCAACAAGTTGACTTCTATAAGGAACATGAAGAAGATGAATAAGACCATCAACAAGCTTTTGTCAAATAATGTGGCAATCAGGTTCTATGTGCTTGGTTCTCTCATGAAAAGTGGGATTCTTGGCAATGTGAATAGCAGAATTGTTGTCACAAAAGGCAGTGTAGGGTGTGAGAACAGAAAAATGCAAATCCTGAAAAAGGTATTGAATCCATTGTAGTTCACATGCCAGGGATGCCAAGGCGCGATACTCAGCCTCAAAAGAAGACCGTGAAACAGTGGTTTGTTTCTTAGACTTCCAAGCAACCAAAGAGGTGCCTAAGAAAACACAATATCCAGAAACAGAGCGTCGGGTAATGGTACATGTTGCCCAATCAGAATTAGAAAACGCCTGAATTTTAAAAGAGGTGTTGGATTTATACAAAAGGCCATATCCAGGAGCATTTTTAAGTACCGAATGATCCGTAAAGCCTGCTGCATATGTGGTTCACGCGGAGAAGAAACAAACTGGCTGCGTTGTTGGATAACAAAACTAATATCAGGCCTGGTATTAGTCAAGTAAAGTAATCGTCCAATCAGACGCCGAAAGGAAGAAGGATCTGGTAGAAGAGCTCCCTTGTCGGCATGAAGTTTGATAGAAGGATCAGATAGTGTTGGTGCAGGTTTACATCCAAGCATCCCTGTCTCTAAAATGAGGTCCAAACAGTATTTTCTTTGATTCAAAACTAATCCATCAAGAGAACGAGAAACTTCAAGACCCAAAAAATACTTGATAGGGCCAAGATCTTTAATATGAAATCTTGAATAAAGATGAGCTTTTGCAACATTAATTTCAGCAATGCTATTGCCAGTGAGAACCACATCATCGACATAAACCAATAAAACAGTAATATCAGAGGCAAATTTCTTCACAAAGAGAGAGTGATCAGCAGAGCTTTGTGTGTAACCAAGAAGAAGTAGCTCTGAAGTTAATTTTTGATTCCAATTACGACTGGCTTGTTTCAAACCATATAGAGACTTGTTAAGCTTACAAACAAGATTTGGCTGAGGAAG
>Ga0099822_1003918_pt1:0-17500 | contig 19249 bp, 10 predicted proteins | sample CowpeawhiteBW_FD_76839 | JGI IMG/M metagenome (GOLD analysis project Ga0099822, IMG submission 76839) | Root nodule microbial communities of legume samples collected from California USA - Cow pea white BW | ecosystem: Host-associated > Plants > Roots > Nodule | place: USA: California...
GATTGTGTGTGTGTGTGCGTGTGTGTTTGTGTGTGCATGTGTGTGTGTAGTGTGCATGTGCGTGTGGGGGGGGAGGTGTTGTGTGTGTGTGCACGTGTGATTGTGTGTGTGTGTGTGTGTGTGTGTGTGTGCGTGTGTGCATGTGTGCGTGTGTGCGTGTGTGCGTGTGTGCGTGTGTGTGTGTGTGTGTTGCTATAATCTGGAGGGACCGTATGAAAAAGGATTGTGTTTCAACATAGAAGGAATTTTCCATGTCATACGAGGATGACTGAATTCGTGATATGTGACTCTCTAGAGTGAGAGGTCATATTGTAGGTGTACAACCTCTGAGTTTAATTCAATACATAAGTCTTATCAAAGTAGTGTCTCAAGATAGAAGGAATTTACCTTATCATGTGAGGATGACTTAATTCGTGATATGTGACTCTATGAAGTAAGATGTCATAGGGCCAGTGCAAAACCTTTAAGTTTAATTTAATACATAAGTCTTCTGAAAGTAGAGTTAAGTGTTTATTTTATTTTGAATGTTTACAATTGATAACATGATGTTAATTATAAATAATTGACTTTGATGGTTAAGGTAATTACTATTGGTATATGTGATGCATTGTAAAGATCACTAGTTTACCCTATCTTGTGTATATTTCAATTCCAATTATTATGTGATTCACAAGAGATGATGTTTCATATAAGAGTACTTAGTAGGGTTGAACAGAGAAAAAATTTGTATTTATTGACGTTATGTATATTTGTTTATTTAGTTGTGTTCTTTTTAATTTTAAATATATTTATTTTTTAGAAAAAAAATATCTCAAAGAGGACTATAAATACGCTTATATAAATTTATATGTATATGTGTTTTAATACAATTAATGTAACGTAACTATTAGATAAGAACGTTACAAACAAATATCTAAAATTATGTGAAACTTAAAATGCACATTCAAGGTTACATAAATAATTAGAACAATTAACTCATCTCCCAGAGTGATTAAAAAAATCAAATATTTTTTGTTAAATCTTATTCCAATTTGATTATTGTCATTGTACACTATTGAAAAAATTAATGCACATACTATATTTATATATTCTAACTCTATCTTTTATATTATATTATATTATATATATATATATATATTATGTTTAAATAAAAAAATTGAGATAAGTACATTTAATAGACAATTTAAAGCACTTCATAGAAAAAAAAATTATTAATCATATAAAAAAATTAAATTTCTATAGAAATATATTAAAGAATTTAATTTCTGAAAATTGTTGAACAAGATTTAAATTTGTTGATAGAATCTTGTAACTTGCATCTACATCTTTATTTATATTAAATATTTAAAACTATCAAATAACTGATATTAAAATTTTAAAATCTATACTATCAATAAAGAGAATCTTTTATAACTTTTTCCACACAAATTCTTATTATTTTATGTACTTTCGTTAACATAAATAATAAAAATATTACCCACAATAAGATTATAAAATTAATTTATTTTATAATTACTTTATATGAAAATATATTTAATAATTTTTTTAATATTTTCTATTTTAATAACTTACTTTTTATTTTTTATTACCATAAAAAAATAAACATAGCCTTAGGCACATTTGTTTCCACGAATAAATATAAAGAGGATATAATAAAAAGTAACTTATCCTGTTAAAACTTGATATTTGAAATATGGTTCATTTAAACAAAATATTAAAAAAATTAAACCAAAATGATTTATTGTTAAAATATTTTAAAATTTCAATATTAAAGCTCAAGTCAACACTTGGTTGACAATTGATATAAACACTGTTTTGTTGACTGTTATAGTAATCAATAGAAAAACTGCCATACAAAAATATGAAATATAATTTTTTTAAAATATTTAAGGAAGGGTTATTTTACTTTTAAAAATAATAGAATATCATTTAATAGATGATTCGTAAATATCTGGTTGTAATTAATGTTAATTAAAGAAATTTAAAGATTAAGTAAACTAAAAATCTTCGTATATTAAATAGCTAATTAAATGAGAAAGAAATATTTGTTTAATTTGATATCAAAACTAACCCTAAACCCTGAATAAAAGTTACTGCGTGTCAAAATTATTTAATATTTAAAAGGTAAGACTCAAATTTATCTTATTCTTTTAGTAATAAATATCTCGTCTTTATTTTATATATATATATATATATATATATATATATATATATATATATATATATATATATATATATATATATATATATTCACACCAACATAGGTGATTTAAATAAATATGTAATGTAACATTTTTATTTAGGAGTAATTACAATTTTTAATAAAATTAAAACTTATCAAAACAAATAATTAATATTTATGTAGTACTGAAAGCGAATATAACGTAAAGTGATATTTCGCTAATTATATTGAGACTTAAGTAAAAATAAATTAAATTTATAACATGTAATTAAAACTGCATAACATATTGAGAGAGATTAAATCATCAAATATGTTATCATGAATTTTTTTTAGAGTTTTGTTAATTCTACTAATGGCTAATTTTCATTAGTATTAGTGTGTGTGTGTGTAGAGAGAGAAAGAGAAGGGCCTAACTTGAAATCTTATTTGTGAGTTTTGTGTCCAATTTCATTTGAATTTAATAAGCATTAAAGAGTTTGACCAAACAAATTAAATATTTTAAAAATAATGTGAAATTTTTAAAATTTCTTTCAGGGAAGTTTTTGGTGTTATTTTGGATCAGAGTAATAGTATACGTGAATTTGAATTTATTATGAACATTACTAATATATAATAAAAATATTGTGAAATAATTTCGATGGACATTAATATTTTTTTAATACCTATCCTATAAAATTTGTAAGAATACTTTTATAAAAATATTTTTATATAATTAAATTATTGAAAGATTTGTAAACTATCAATTTAATAGAAACGGATGGTTTTATGGAGTTAATTGTCAAAAGATTGTTTCACTAATTTAGACATTAAAAATAACTATTGACCTTTAACATTTTCAATGAAGTTATTATAACCATCGGTACCCAATCAATGCCATTTAAGGACCTATTTATTGCACTTATTTTTCCAGAATCAAATTTATGGTTCCGAGATTTTTAGTACAAACTAAATAAATTAAAACTTCAATAAATTGATACTTGAATTTTATCAAGTATGCAGTCAATATTATCAGGCTAACTGAACAGTGACATGGTCATATATTAAATATAAGTATATAATAATATAATGTAATTAATAATAAGTTATACAATTAATTATGGTGAGATTATTCATATAGAGTGAGATTATTCATAATTGTTTTTTGGATTAAATAAATGACAAAAACGGATTACTTTCATTTTAAGTGGGTGTTTACTTCAGAAAATATCTTTTATCATATTCCTTCAATCACATATCGTCAATTAATACAGTAACACGTAAAGAAAATTTTGTATTTTTTAAAATATTTTATATTTGTTTGAGTAATATTTTAAAATATGTATCCAACGGACCTTTAAAAGAACAGATCCGAAATTTTTTAAATATTTTTAATTTTATATATTAACAATATATATATATATATATATATATATTGAAATAGTTAAAAATTAAATTATGTTTATTTTTACTTTTTATAAAACATAGTTAATAAATAATAAAACATGAAATTAAATATAATAAATAATAAAAATATTTATTAATATAATTTTTTTTTTAATTCTATTTTGAGTTTTTTACGTGTTGTACACCATTTTTACTTTTACTTTTTTTAAGAGATAAAAAGTGAATATAAATTTATTATTTTTGTTCTCATTCTTAATATGTTTTTTTTTCTTGAAAAAAGTTTTTTCTTTATTTGATATTGAAATATTAGTTTAATCATTAGTATTTTTTTATTTCATAAGTCTTTATGTATTATTTTTTATGAATATAGAAGAAAAAGTAAAGTATTTAATGTGTTTTTCATAACTAATATAATTGTGTTTGTTTAAATTGAAAAGAAGCATATTTCACTTCCTTTTACATATTTATGATACATCCAATTGTTCAATTAGATGAGTATTTCTTAAGTTTTAAAAAGATAGAGATAAGGTGTTTGATATTAATTATTTGGAACGTCATACAAGAAAATATTTTCAAATATGGAAATATCTAATTAATGAAAAATGGAAATAGAAAAACTTATTTAAAATTTAGTTCATATCAAATACAATTTAAAAATTATAAATTTTGAGTGTATTATTTTGACTTCTCCAAAATTATTAGTCAAGATCACCATTTACTGAATTATTATAAAAATTAGTTTAATTGGGTTTTAAATACTCAAAAAATTAGATTTTGTAATTAGATTTTTATTATTTATTTTTTCTATTGATAATTATGATTGTTCTCTTATTCAATATTTTTGCTTATTCATAACTATTTGTATTTTTATAATTTTATGGGGTAAGTATGCTTTTTAATTGCAAAATTTAAAACTCGTCTCTCAAAGTTCTTATAAACATCATCGATGTACTTTAGTAGTGCATGGAATACGTTGTCCAAAACCAACAACCTTTACTTTTAGGTGATGTGTTTAACGATCATGCTGACTAGATTAAAACATCATAACATGTGGTGACATATGTCAACCACGTATGACGTTTTAAAAAAAATATTTTATTTTATTTTATTTTGTTTTAGATTTTTTTTTCTTTTGGTTCTGAATGATGTATTTCATGATTAAGTATAGGGATGAATTTTATATAAATTTTTAAAAAATAAAAAATTTCAATTTCGCATGTAACTTGAGGGACTAAAGACATACTTAAGAAATATTTGTTTATTAACCAACAAATATAAACATTTAATTCACAATGTAACATTAGCATAAACATGTTCACAAATTCAATATAAGAATATGTGCAGAATTAGTGCATTATAATGCAGGTTAAATCTTCATAATGTGTACCATAAAATTCTTATATATCTACTAACGATTTTACTCCAATGAGTTTTGCTTTGTAGAACATCTAAAATTTATATGGTATGTGTGCTAAAGGATTACAAATTGCACATTTCTTAAAATCTAATGGATAATCTATATGAAGAACATAAGAGCAAATGAAACAAAAATGATTATGTGTAATTGTTCTTATAGGACCAAATTGTACCCCTTGGGTTCACTTGGTTGTTTTGGTACTTGACTTCTAGCTGATCTTTCCTTACTCCGACGGTTGTCTCGAACCGATGCAGGGGTGCCTACAAAAGATACTTCAATGCCTAAGTCAGCGCTGGTTATGTCAGAAGTTCAGAGAATATTTTTATGCGTAATCAATACATAGAACAATGTGCTATTTATACCCTTTTTACCTGTGGGTCCTACCTAGAATGGGCTTTTGGGCCCAAATACCTTTTTCTACTACCTTTGGATCCAATGCTAATGAGTAAATTACCAAGAGGTCCTTTAGAAGTTATTGGTAAGCGTTAGTGGGGTTGTATTGAGTGTGCGGTGTCCGGTATGCGGTCATGCGAATTTGAGTGGTTGGGTACTTCTTGTCCGCCTAATCGTCTAAGTGATTATGGTTGGATGTGGGCTGCTTCTCTAGGGTTCTTCAATGCGAAGCAAGCGGTCTAAGAGGGACGTTGGTGGCCGCGTTCTTCATAAGAAGGGGGTTTAGTGCCAGGTATGCAACTCAGAGGACTGCTAATGGCTGCATGCTATATAGGGAAGTCTTCAGCATGGAGTAGGCAGCCCAGAGGATTATTGATGACCGCATGCTGTATAGGGGAGCCTTCAACATGGAGTAGGCGGCCCAGAGGACTGGTAATGGCCGCATACTCATGTGGTGTGGTTAGGACATCAGCCTTCTAGTCTTAAGGAGTGTAGTGACGTATAAACTTGTTGTGAGTGCCTGACCCCTAAGTTCGTATTGTCGCTTTGATTGTGTGTTTGCAATTTTCATTTATGGCATTTGGCTGTATGCTCTATAAAGGTAATCAAGTAATTGTGTCATAATCACCATTCTAGTAGGAATAAATGAAATGAAGATGCATGTTTGGAGACACATATGAAAGATAAGAAATATGTAGTTAATGTTGTGATATTGCGACGAAGGTATTAATACATTTGTTAGAGATATTGATACATTTAAAGTTTATGATATTGTTATATAAATAATATATTTTTATATAATCTGAAATCTTAAAATACTATATTAATATATTTTTTATTTTGTTAATATATCTTTGAATATTATTAAGAAATATCTTAATTTTATTAGTTTTATAATATTAAAATGAAATGTTACATGTATAGGAACTAAAAACAAATTTAATTTTACTTTTATAATTTTAGTTTTCATGTTTTTCTATTTTAATAATTTTGTAATCTATAATTTTATACGTTATAACAACTAAATAAAACTATTGGACAAAATATATCATTATTTAAATATCAGACATATAATCAATTGAAAAATATAATTAGTTTGAATATTCATTGATAGAATTTTAATTAAAAAATTTCAAATTTATCAATATTGAAATGTAGTTAATTTTAAAAAATTTATAATTTTTTATAATATTTAGAATATATTTTGAGTGTTTTAAAATATTTCAGGTCAAAATTTAAGAAATACTACAAGTTGTAAACATAAAATCTTTTGAGACGAATGAAAAATATTCAAAAACACTGATATTGTACACCGGGAGATGAAAAAATACAAATAAATATATAATAAAAATCAAATAAATATGTTCAAAAGAAAAATATCGTACCAGGTAAGTGTGCCACACAAGATTACACTCACTATTCACATTCTGACATTTTAGCTTTATTAATGATTGGGTCCACCACTAAGTTAAAAAATTGTCATTTTTTTATTCTTCTAAGAAAAATTACTGAATAATAACATTTTAGATTTTTCCAGTGAAGTCATGGTAACTGTTGACATGTATATACAAAAGGATGAGAAATATTTTCCTGCACTAACGAATAAATAATAAATAATTTAAGCAATGCATTTATTATTAAATTAAAAATAAAAGAGTGAGTAACTTTATTTCTTGAGAAATTAGCAAATAATCAAAGTTATTAAATACTCTTTAATGTTTTTAAAATACCCCTTTGAAAAATAAATATTTTAAATAACATTTAAATCTTTTAAATTTAATATACCAAAAAATCATGCTTCAGTGAATGCAAATATTTAATACAAATTTAAATGCCATTTAACTGATATCTCTGCCTCCATATCCACACCTAACGTTTCATTATAATAACTAGCATCAAATGAGGAAAACTTGTATTCATTATTCAAAGCACATTTCAACACTGTAAAGTTATTATGTACAGCCAGAGAAAAGAAAAATAGCAAAGAAATAATAATTAAAAAAACTAATTTCTACATGATATTCATATAATATTAATGACAATAATGGTAGCTTTGAATCCAACTATCAACATTTAGTATACCTTAAATGAATTCATTCAATTGATGCAAATTCAATCAATTAGAAAAAAAATTGATTAATTAATTGAAGAAAACCAAGACAGATTTGTAAACAATAAAAAAATAAAAAATGGAGGAATTGGAGATAATGATTCATATTAACAGTATTGCAGGTAAAAAAGAAGGCAAAAATGTCAGAAATTGGAGAATTTTCTATTAACTTTCCTAGTAAGACAGCATGACCTTTTCCATTTACAATAATAACCCCTGGCCAATATCACTAAACAAATAATCCTATCCTTAAAAGAACCTAAATTTATCATCATCTATCATTCCATTTACAAAACCCTTGAAAAAAATAACAAATTATACTGAAAATGGAGACAATTCCACCAATTACCCTAAACCAGGCACTTAAATTGATATATTGAGATCAATCCTAGGTTTTTTCATGGATGGAATAGGAACAAGAGAGTTGCACCTAGGACACTTAGGATTGTTCTTCATGATCATCACATATGATAGACAACCAGGGCACCCTGCAGCCATTGGAGAAGAAGCCAGCTTCTCTTCACTCTCTTCCTCTTGAGTGTTTTCCCTGATTGAAGAAGAGGATGAAGAATAAGAGGGTGATGATGCTGAGAGTGTTGGCTTCAAAAATGAAGTACGTTTCTTGATAATAGGCTCTTTCTCTGCCCTCTCCAGTGCAGACTTAACCTTGTCAAGGGTGCACACACTTTGATAGTTGCTTGAGGGCAATGAGGATGAAACAAGTTTCAAGTCCAAGCTTGATTCATCAAAGAGGTTCAATAGCACATTGGATGATGAAGATGAAGATGGGAAATTTAGGTCCTGAAGCTTTGGCCCTGCTGCCTTTGCATTGAGTTTGTGATCAGATACTGGTGGAGACCCTATTGTGGTGGTGTTGCACTTCTGAAGATACACTTTCCCTGACTGCACCATAACAATTTCACCAACCAACCAAAGTTTAATTAATTACAGAGCTATAAAATGACTTTGATTTTCATACTTATCATCATACTAAGTGTCATAAAAGATGGAAATTTGTAAGAACAATTATGAGATCACTAACTAAAAAAATTCACATGGGTTGTAGGAATTAATTGATACAAAATACTATAACAAACAGATAAAACAAGTTAAATTGAGAGATGCAGAAGAATGAAATTTGATATGAAGGGTGTGAATGAATCTATGGGGGAGAGTTCAGAAATGACATCATGGAAAATATGAATCCTATAGATTCAGCTTTATGAGAAATAAATACAAAGGTACAAAGGGGAGAAAATTGAGTAATTACAAACCTGATGTTACATTAAAAGGCAAAAGTTTAACCATACCACAAAAGAGAAAAATAATAAAAAATCACCGACTGAAAAGTTTTGAATTTTATCCTTTTCTTCTAAAAATAATAATGTTCTGTTTCTTATCATCAGATACCATGAAAGCAAAGAGCAAACGTTCCAAATCAGAGCACAACAATGAACGCATAAACATATTCTGTTCATAAATAATAATCAAATCAAAATCATAAATCATAAATAATAAAAAATTGAAATAAAAAAATAAAGCCTCCCAGTCAAAGAATTCTACAGCAAGAACGAACTCCATAACAAACAAAGCAAAAATCTGAAACGGTGAAACAAGGAAAACACAAACAGAACACAGCGATTTCATTCCGTCGTTAATTTTTTTCATCGAAAACGTGACACAAACGAAGAGAATTTCCGATTCAGGAATCATGACTTTTTCCAGTGAAAGAGAAAGGTTTTATTTATTTATTTATTTTCCTTTCTTATTATAATATTTTCTCGTAAAAAAAATAAAAACCCAGAAAAAACTGAACAAACCTGAAGGTCAAGGCGTTTTTCCCAGCCAGAAGGAACCTGCAAATCGAGGTCCAATTCCTGGGATTCAATTGAGGACCCACCAAGAAGGTCGCGGGTAATCAGAGCCGTTGATTTCTCACCGTGTGATTCGTTCCCGACGGTTCGATGTTGCTCCTCTTTGTAGCCACCACCCATGACCCGAATCAGAGAGCTAACTTCAGCAGCCATTGCTGCGCGTTCTCACAGAGGATTTAGAGAGAGAGAGAGAGAGAGAGAGAGAGAGAGAGAGAGAGAAAGAAGAAGATAGAAGAAAGGAAAACAGAGAAGAAAGCAGAGGGATGTGTGAGTTCCTTCATTTGTGTGACTGTGAGAGATTTATATATGCCAATAAAGATAGGTGATGGTACGTTACAGTAAAATTAAAAGACAAAAAAAATCCTCATTGAATTAAATTAAATTAAATTGTATTAAATTCAGTTTTCTGGCTTTGGTAGTATCGTGGGTTTTGAATTTTAAAATGAATTTGATTAAATTTTAATTAATTGTTTCATTTAATGTGGAGGGGTATTAATTAATGGGTAGTGGAGGAGTGGGAAGAGAATTCAAGAAAAGGGTGGCATGTAAAGTAATGGGAGCATTTAATGCATAGAATAGTAGTAGTTGTGCCCTAATCCGGTAATTTCTTAATTTAAATCATTTATTCACCCTCTTTCAATTTTTGGGTAATATAATTATCACAAGAATTAATAATCGTCATAATGGCATATAATGTTTTTTTGTATTTATTCTCTTATTTACTTATTTTTTTATTGAATATATATGCAAACAACTTTTAATGGTTTTAAGCTCATAAATGAACTTTGGACCTTGTGGATGTGTGACGTTCGATTTGTATTATCAAACCCTCAATAAATTTTCGTTGAATACTTCTTTGACACGTATGAGATCAAAGAAGCTAAAATTGGGCACCAGACTCCACCAATTTCTTTGTTCCATGCATTGTTTATTTGTTTTTGCTTTTTCTTAATTTTCACAAAATTTTAGATAAAGCACTAACACATCATACAATTAACAACATTAATAGGTCACACCATCTTATCATAATATTCATCCTGGTTTTAGTTTGAATCTTGGTATATTTAATTTAAAAGATGTCACTTTGAATAATCTTGGTATATTTCTGAAAGTGGTTTATTGTAGGATTTGATATGATTTCCTAATGATCATAATTGTATCGTTAGTTTTTAGGAATTTTATATATATTAATGCAGTATATTAGATATATAAATATCTGTAATGTATAACTTTGTTTGATTGAATTAAAAATATTTTAATTGAAACTTCCAAGAGAAAACCTTTTAATAGCGCATGTCTAACTACTAAATAAATTAATAAAATAACTATTATATGTAGTATATTATTTATTATTATTTATATTTATTATTATTTATGATATAATGGCTAATTTACAATAATGCAATGGTAATAAATATTGTGTAATATTTACTTTAAAATAGTAACAGCAACGAGATATTAATAATAATAATAATTACAAATTAAATAATTACTTTAAGCGCTTGCATAAAATTAATTTATTCGTTTCTAAGTATTTATTAGCATTAAATTCTAAGAGAATAAATTGCAAAGTTTATGAAATTAGGAAAGACGGGTTAATGGTTTTTTTTTAAGAGTAGTTGGTAAGTTACCTTTTGATAAATTATTTAGTTCATGAGTTTGAGGGGATATATTAACTTATTTGATTAGAAATGTTTACTAAACTAACTAATAATGTATTTAGTAATGGTACAGTAATATAAAAAGATGTGTGTTTTTAGATAAAAATATATTATTATATAATTATAATTTAGATTTTTTTATAATTAAACTATTATTAATTTGTTTAATAATTGCATTTATTTTTGAAACTCTTACAGGCTTTTTGTATAACTTAAATGAGTTTATGTAATTGAGTACTAATCAAATTTCATTTTTATTTATAAATAAATTATTTAGAAATAGTTATCAAACACTTTCGTATAAGTGAAACACACTAATTTATAATCTAATCAAACAAATTAGTTAAGTTTTTATGTGTAATATCCCAGTTTAAAATTAATAAAATAAGATGTTTCATTATAATATTCAAAATAGATAATTCAGTGTACAAAATATATTAATACAATTTTACAAAAGGTAGGACTGTAAAAAAAAATATTATTTATACACTTAAACTAAACCAACAAGTTGTATATATAAGCTAACCACTACTAAAGCTCCTAAGAACTTTAACCTACTCTATCTCATGACTTCTCATCCTCCAAAGGTTCCTCTAAACCTACAACTTCATCTACTCCCATTAAATAGGTGATCATTACAAAAGAAGATACAAACAACACAATAAAACATAAAACACATAACAAGGTAAGCTAGTGTACAAAAGAAATATTCATAAATAATTAAATCATGCCAAATACTTACTAACATAGTATAAAACATATTTATGCCTATAATCACACAAGTAGTTGACACCAAACTCAATTATCCAGATACATGCCATTGCAGAGTACAAATCCACAAGGGGTAATCACCCAACCACGAGAGGTTAATCCTTCCAAACCTATGACCAAAGAACAAGTTCAAAGGTTTGGACATTATGCTACTCTCATCACATAACTTATTCTACTCTATGTGAGTATGAATGATAATTAGAGTTCAAGATACCTCATTCCAAACCCACTTATACCAAAGCATACATTAACAATAACAACACTAGGAATTTCACTTGAAATCCTTCAAACTTCATCATGTATGCTCACCACAACATATTATATTCAATTTATCATAATGAGAACCATAAACATACTTCACATCAACCATAAAACATCATAAAATAGTCAAATAAGAGAAACATGCAAAACAATGCAAATAATGTTATACATAAAGTACATCAAAATGGTGAAAACCATTTCTCTAACCACAGAATTCAAAACAAAGATCCCACCAGTCTAAGTGAAAAATCACACGTCTCAAATAAGTTGTCAAAATTTCAACTTGATCTAATGGTTAACGAAGCAAGAACCTTCATTTTACCAAGAGGACAGAGACTAGAAAAATAAGGTGGCACTTGACACCCAGCCCCTAGAACTCACTGATTTCTAGCGCCCGACGGTCCAAAAGTGGCGTTTGGCGACACCAAGACAGTGTGGCCTAACACCCGACAACACTGTAATGCACCCAATGGTGTTTCAGAAACAATAATTTGGGGGAAATTGATCATGTGCAATTGATTCCAAATGGTTTTAGACGGTTAAAAACTAATACCCAAAAACTCAAAACAAAGATTCAGACATTTCCCCAAATGAAGACCAAACGCAAATCAAATATCAAACAATTCAACATACAACTCATCAATTTAACACACCACATCACAATTAACTACCAAGACTATCAATTCACATCAAAATAAAACAATTTTAATCAACAACAATAACATTATCACAAAATTTTAAGAACTCATAATTGCTTCCCTTACCTCTTGATAATTGGCATTATCATGTTTTTTTTTTATCTTTTATTGTTATTTTATTATTATTATTATTATTATTATTCTTATTTTAGATATTTTGGGTTTTATTTAATAAAATTGGAAAAGATAAGTAATTGGTTTATATTTTGCAAATTAGGAGAAATTCACTGAAAATTTGAAGAATATTTAAAGATTATTAGATAAAGGGAAATTTTTGAAGATTAAATAATATTTTCAAGATTATTATTCAAGTGGGGATCTTAGAGATTTAAGAAGATTATCAACAAAATTAATTATTAATAGAGTTGATTATTCAAGTACAAATTTCAAACCTAGTCTAGTTCTGAACAATCTATAAATAAGGTCTTGGTAGAAGTCAAAAGAAACAACCCTTCATGCATAAAAGAACCCCTTTTGAAAAAAAAAACCTTTGTGGGGTGAGGAAAAGAAGGTAGAGAAGCATTCTAAAGGTTGTAGGCATTCATCTTCATCATTATTCCAGTATTCAAAATGTTAAGGAGTAGCTAACTCCCTTATTCATAGGGGGTGGGTGTAATGTATTCTTAAATCTTTGTGAATCTCACTATTCAATATAATTCTTTTCCATCACTCTTGTGTTCTATTCATGTTTTATCTGTATGATAATTATTGATTGCATATTTGTGGCTCTCTAATTATTGGACATGGTATTCGAACCTAAACTAGAGTAGACAACTAATTGATTGTGAATATAGACATGAAGTACATCATTGGTCATTCATAACATCAGAATTTTGATCATTAATGCAAACTTATAATAAAAATTGCTAGGACATTAGATCTTTTATTATTCAAGTTTAAATTTGTCGCTAAGACATTAGGTCTTGTTACATAAGGTGTGAATGCTAGAGTAGGAATTAGAAGAATATTGTTTGGTGTTTTTGCTTTGAATTGGATCATGAAACTCAATCTTAATAAAGCCTTTATGAAGAATGCCATGAGAAGCCATAAAATGTTTAAAAGAATGGGAAAGGTATTTACGACCATTATCACTTCACAAAGTTTGAATGGAAATCCCAAACTGAGTTTTAATTTCATTATAAAAGGTTTGAAAAATAGAAAACAACTAAGAATGATCTTTCATTAAAAACAACCAAGTGCATTTGGAATAATCATCAATAAAAAAGTAACAAAATATTGAAAACCTAAAGTAGACTTAACACAAATAGATCCCCAAATGTCAGAGTGAACTAATACAAAAGGTGACAAATCACATTGTGAGACACTGCGAGGAAAGGAAATATGACTATGTTTCCCTAATTGACATGACTCACATCACAACCTAGATAAATTGGATAAATTGGGAACAAGTTGCTACAATTTAGCAAGACTAGGATGACCTAAATGAGCATGAATAAGAGATGGAGATTTCATAACCACACCAACATATGTAGAAGGGCGAAGATGCTAAAGACCATGAGACTCACATTCGGTGCCAATCACCTATCTCAAACTCTAATCCTATAAACAAACAAAATCTTTGGTAAAAGAAATAACATAATCAAGAGAACAAGTTAAATGATTAATGGATAACAAGTTAAAAGGAAACTTAGGGACATAAAGAACATTATCAATGCATAAAAAAGGAAAAATATTAACAGTCTCAATGCCATGAGCTAAAACTTTAGATCCATCAGCCATTGAAACAAAGTGTAAAGGATCCATAAAGGATAAAGAGGAAAACAAAGATTTGTTACCAGTAATATGATTTGTGGCTCATGAGTCAAGAACTCAACGACCAAGAGAAGAAGATGAAATCAGACCAACATAAGATGAATTTGTGAATCCTACAGATGTAGTGGAACTAGAAGGTTGTTGATCCTTATACCATTTGAGAAATTTACTGAAAATAACATATTCATCATTAATATTAATTGAAGAAGTATCCCAAGTAGGTGATTTTGAGGGAGAATTAGTCTGAACAACAACAACAAATCTAGGAGGACAACCATGTAATGCATGACACATGTCACTTTTTTTGCCTAGCCTCCCACAATGGTCACACTTGTGATGTCTTTTTCCAGGCTCGGGAGAGCGATTGCGATCATCACGTTGAGATGCCAACGTAGAGGAATCATCAACATAAACACGTGTATCACAATGGGTTAACTAGGTACACGCAAAACAATGGAATAAGTAGAAGTCAAAATGGGTACAACAGGTGAGCCCAAAATCTGATTATGGACATGAGAATATTTATCAACAAGTCCATGTCATGCCAATATCATGAAGAACTTTGACCTTTGCTCTATTTCTTAGGCATGAGTAGAAGCATGATGCAATAACTCATTAAATTCATGACAAATAGCATGAATTTTACCTATATAATCAACCATAGAATCCTGATGCCGAGGAGCACCAACATTGGAAAGATTAGGATAAACACCATAAACACGTTGAGTATCATTAGTGTATAATACTTTGGCATGTTCCCATATTTCAAAACATGTTTCATAGGATTGAAAATTTATTTTAAAAAAGAGTGAATGGTACCCTTGAGAACAGTGCATAATTGAGCATCAATTTTTAGCCAATGTGTAACTGTATTTGAATTAATAGTAGTCACGTTCTGTGTAATATGATCAACATACCCTTTACTCTTAACCCAAAGTTTAACTCTGATGCCCAAGTCACATATCTAGTGTAACCTAACTTTTTAATAAATAAATGCACCTTGACATAGTTAGTATATATGGACGAGTCAGACGTATTGGTGACAAAAGAGAGATTAGAGTGGTGTAGTGGAAGCGAGGTGGACCCATGACCCACAGGTCCTAGGATCAAAACGTGGCTTTGATAGCATGTTCAATATAATAAAAAATGTGTATGAGATTAATCTCCCTTTGGTAGAAACTATGTATTTATAATAGAGATTATGGGCCAAGCCCAAATTACAAATAATGATAAAAAGTAAATAGTAATGGATAAGCAAAAGATAAAAGATAAGATATAAGATATAAGATATCTAATATATCTAACAATAACAAAGCTAAGCGAGATTATAAACAAAGTTCAGTAACCTTTTGTATTAGATTAACGGTTGAATAATTATTTGATCAAACAACATTATTTTGATGAAGTAGATTGGTTGTGTGTGATTACATAAAAATTGTGAACAAGATTGGTTATACAAGATTATTACTTGTCTAAAATATACACCTCTTGGACTATCTTTATGAACAACTATAAAAAAGAGTCAAACAAAAGGATAAAACACAATTTTTTTAAATAAAATTACATTGAATCAACAAAAAACACAAAAGGAAAAAACAACCTCCAACTCGAATTGTTCGGGAACAAACAACAAACAATGAATCCTTTGGGAATAACGATGACCAAACAATGAGAGTCAATGGGTTGAATATAGGTTGAGAGTTTAAAAAAATGAGAATGAATTGAGAAATTAAGTGGCTTCGATTGAAAGTGAATTGGGAAATAGGAGAACGTGAGAGTGAATTAGGAAAGTTAAGTGAGAGTGAATAACAGAAGAGTGTGAATGTGAGAGTGAGATTGGTTGGGTTTAGTGTTTTGAAAAAATGAAAGTGGGAAATAGAGAAATTATGATGAACTTGAAAGAGCTCCTTGGAAGCAATGGATGATGGAAGGAACCTTCATGGTGGCATTGGCGTGGAAGAAATGATACTTTGATGGTGTGTTGGTGATGGAATGGTATGTGAAGGAAAGTTTCTAGGAGGTTAGGCCAACCTAGAAGAGGAAGGCTAGAGGAGGGTTCTAAATGAACACTCTAGCTTTTGGCTCTCAAAGGCAAAATTCATGGAGTGGTCTCAACATAGTGATTTTGCTTAAATTGCATGGAACCTCTCATTTATAGTAGAGTAAGGTCTCCTAAATGTGATGCAAATACACAACCAAATGCAACACAAATGAGAGAAGCCATGTGAAGTTCATGCATCTAGATCTAGATCTAGATCTATGATCCTATAATTGTGGATCAAATGCCATGCAAAGGTTCACACTTTCCATGCTTAAGAACATGTGCTTAGTGTGCAAAAATGTGGCTTAAGCTTAGAAGCAACTCTTGACCTAGCTTGTATAATGGGCTTAAATTGACCCATTTACAAGCTATTTTACAATTTATTAGAAAGCAAAGCCTAAACAATTGACCTAATTGAAATCTACTCTAATGCTCCACAATAAGCCCATCATATCTTTATGTCTTCTTTAGCCCAAGTAAATAACATTTGAAACCCATGAAGCCCCTTGAATCTTTGAAGATCCATGTCCTCTTGTATCCTCCTTAACATGCTCCTAGTAATTGAACCTTTGATTGGGCCTATGGTTGGGCCCAAATCATCAAATTGGGAAAGACAAAGTGTAACGACCCTATTTTCTAAACATTCCCATAATCATTATATTAATAAATACGGTGAATGCGAGAGTAAATTAGGAAAGTGAAATGAGAATGAATACAAGAAGAGTGTGAATGCGAGAGTGAGATTGGTTGGGTTTAGTGTTTTAAAAAAATGAAAGGAGGAAATAGAGAAATTGGGAAAGACAAAGTGTAATGACCCTATTTTCTAAAAATTCCCTTAATCATTGTACTAATATTATAATTCCTTAGTAACATCAGTAATTATACTTAAACTAGGTTACATTTCAGTTATTGAACTAGAGAACAATGTACCTTAAA
>Ga0099822_1003932_pt1 | contig 19222 bp, 12 predicted proteins | sample CowpeawhiteBW_FD_76839 | JGI IMG/M metagenome (GOLD analysis project Ga0099822, IMG submission 76839) | Root nodule microbial communities of legume samples collected from California USA - Cow pea white BW | ecosystem: Host-associated > Plants > Roots > Nodule | place: USA: California | collected...
ATATATATATATATATATATATATATATATATATATATATATATATATATGAAGATTGATAAAGTCAAATAACAATAACAATATAAAATAAAATTATAAATGAATAAAAGATTAAAAAGAGTAAGGATCGAGGCAAAGTGTCCTTAGAGAGAAAACACTTCTACTACATAGAGCAAATCAAAATAGTATGTGCAACAAAAGATCTTTAACCTTATAAGCATCAATGTTTTAAAAGATGATATAAAACATAAGCCTGAAAGCACTTTTATATAATCTGCTATGTTTATTGTATCTTTTCGTCATGCAAATGTTGTATTTATAAGTATAACAGAGTAAATAGTAATAAATTTGATTAAAATAAAATAGTGAATAAAATAAATGTAATAAAATTAAAAATTGTTCACGCATAAATAACATTTATCCATAAAATTAATAGTCTATTATAGTAGGTAATTTATATATTTATTTATTTTCTTTGTTATATTAAATATTTCCAACAAACTCATGTAATTTAAAAAATAAAATAAAATAAAACAAAATATGTCATCTTTTAAAACTAAATGTTTAATTTCAGCATAAGGAACCTTTTGGGTGCTTATACACTTCCAATTGAAAAAATGTAGATACTTAATTGCCTAGAAGAATGGAGATATTACATCATGAATAATAACATATCCTTTATCAATAAAAACACCATTACACTAAAAAACATCTTTGTAACGTACTTATAAGATTTTTTTTTCTAAATAAAAAACATGAAAGACTCTCTTTACACTAGTGCAGAATCGCGTTTTTAACTTGCCTTATAGGCTTCGGTTACTGCGGAACCGAAGCCTATAAGGACGCGGTGACATTTTTGAAAATTTTCGAACCTTTTTGCCTCGGGTCCCTATCCAACTAAAGCCTATAAGAGATTTTATGCTTCGGTTATCACTCAACCGAGGCCTATAACTTGTCAGTGTTTCCCAAAATTTCAAAATTGCTACTGACAGTAGAGGCTTTGGCCTCAGGTGGAATAGGACCGAGGCCTATACGACTTTGTGTCTCGATTATTAATGGAACCGAGGCCATAGACCTTATTTAGGGTTCCAAATTCGTGAACCCTACACCTGTTCATCTTCTCTACGCCAACACAAATTTTTCTCCTCTCCGTGAGCGTGGTGCAGATCTGTTTCGTTGCTGCAGATCTGTTTCTAGCTCACACGTGGAGGCTCGCGGTGAAGCTGCAGCAATGGTGGTTCACTGCCTTTGTTCGCCAATGGAGGTGCTACTGTCGTAAAGCTGTCGCACGAGATAAACTGGTGCAGATCTGCTCCAAGCGCGATGATGAATGGATTTTTTGTGGTGGTTGCGTCGCGGAGGCCTGGTGTGGTTGTTGCTGCGTGGTTCGTTTTGGTTGCAGATCTAGAGCTTTCGCAGTGGCGGAGATGATGGTGTTCGCAAGGTTGGATGCGTGATTGGTGGCTGGTGCGTGAATCTGCCATGGTTGGATGCGTGAATGGATCTGTTGTGGTGGTTGCATCGCGGAGGCGTGGTGTGGTTGCTGCTGCGTGGTTCGCTTTGGTTGCAGATCTAGAGCTTTCGCAATGGCGGAGATGGTGGTGTCCGCAAGGTTGGATGCGCGAATGGTGGCTGGTGCGTGAATCTGCCATTGTTGGATGCGTGAAGATGGCTTTGGTTCTCATATACCCGAAACAAAAAAGTCTCTCTATGGCTCCGGTTCCTTTGCAACCGAGACCAAACTTTTGGTTCGTTCCAATATGCCTCGGGTCTAAAACCGAGGCAGAATGACGAAAATAACCGAGGCCAAAAGCCCTTACTACACTGGTGTTAAAATAAGATAATTTTCAGAAGGCGGCTCTAATTTCATTTGACCCTCTCCTAGAACATGTGACATGCTCTCATTCCCCATACTCACAATATGAGTGCTTTATTTCTTATATAAATAAACTATTTTTTTATCTGCACATACATATTAGCTCAAAAGTTTATAAAGCAATCATTTGAGTTGAAAACATAATTTAACTTAGGGTTAGTGATATGGTTCCTTTCAAATGGAAAATCAGAGGTAACACCCATAATAATAGTGTTAGCTTCATGTTTTGAATTAAACTGACAATTTTGAACAAGTTTTTGAGAAAAACGGTGTTTTTCCTAAAAAAAGACACACAAGCAAAACATCAAAAAGATAAATGTTTAGACTTATGTTTTAAACTTTGAGCATAATCAGATACCATGAAAGACAAAACTTTTCGATTATACAAGTCATATGTATGATGTCAAGTAATACAATTTCCCTTAATTTCTTGTCATAAACAATATTTTAAAATTTAGGAATGTGATAAAAAAATAGATTTATTATCGGTCATTTGAAATTAAATAATTTTCTCAAAATAATATTGAGATAAACTTATTTTTTTCGCGAATGCATATTTAACTTAAATTATTTTATAAAAGTTATCATACATAACACTTAAAATATGTCCTTGATATAAAATATCTTTATCATGTTTTAGGAGCAAAATATGTTAAGGCATCACTTAATATAATATAAAAAATAATAACTTTATATATAATAGAAAATAATCCTATTTTAATAAGTCAAAAATTCATTTGTTGTTGCTAGTAGGAAACAAAATTTACCCGTAAAATAAAATTATCTTTGAACTTTGCAATAAATGGAATAATGATAAATAAAATAAACTAAAATTTTTCTCTCTAGGATAATATTGATAATAATCATAATACTAGTAATAAGAAAAATAATAATAATAATAATAATAATAAGACAAAAATAGGATAAAAGAAGATTGATCAAGTCAAACAATAATAACAATATAGGATAAAATTATAAATGAAGAAGGGATTAGAAAGAACTTGAGTTGAGGCACACAGAGCGTTGTCCTTAGAGAGAAAATGCCTCACTACATAAGGCAAAACAAAATAATGGATGCTCTTCTCCTAAAATAGAACAACCAGTTAGATCAATCGAGTATAACGAAGGATCTTTGAACCTTGTAAACACCAGTGTTTTAAAAGACATTATTGAACATAAGACTGAAAACACTTTTATATAAGCCATAATGTTCATTGCATATTTTCCTCATACAAATAAGTTGTATTTATAAGTATAAAAGAGGAGATAGTAATAAATCCGATTAAAATAAAGTAGTAAATAGTAATAAATCTTATTAACCTAAAATCAATGTATTAAAATTAATAATTGGCCATCCATAAATTTACCCATAAAATTACTAGTCCATAAAAATATAAGTAATAGAGGATAATTTGTTTATTTATTTACTTTTAAATTATATTAAATATTTCTAATAAATCATTGAGGTGTTTGAAGGCGAAAGAATAAATGCTTGGATGAGAAGTTTTATAGACAAATAGGATTGTATTGACATTTGTAGCTTGATGGCCAAGATTTTTTATGAACAAGTTTGAATTTTCTGTGTTATAAACAAGACTTATTGGGTATTGACTTGGAGAAGAAAAACTTTCCAAGGGAAACTATCCTTAATGATGAATTTGAAATAGAATTTGATTTAATTGTGAGGGTTTTAATAGGATAAATGTTATGTTGCATGTGTAAAATTTGAACGTTGAAGTGAAATTGAAATACTTATTTGTTGCATATTGAACTTAAGTGCTCTCTTTAAGTTAGTTTTGAGAGTAGATTCATTAGTTTTAATTTGTAAGAAATAATGTTATGTGTTGGAGTAAGAATGCTAATTTGAGTTAAAAGGGTGGAATTATAAGTATTTAAGTTGTAGATAGGTGAATTGAAGTGGTTTGAATTCATTAATATTGTAGGAGTGCTTGTATAATGGAAACGTGTGAAATTATTATATTAAGTTAACACTTGATACTTTTTGCTTAAGCGAAACTTCTTTGGTTTTCAATATATATTTATTTCATTGAATAAGTATGTAAAGGTGAATAGAAGATATTGAATAATATATTTAATTGATTTATTGTCATCATTAAAGTAAATTATGTGGTATAGAGAATGTAGGTGAAAAATCTATATGTTTAGTGACGCATGTATGTGTATTGTAAATTGTGCATAATGACCTTTGAAATGCAAATACAAGTGAAGTAATGATGATATGTAGATTTTAAAATATAAATGGATTTGGAATGTATATGTATCGAGTATGTTGTTGTTAGAGTGAACTTCAATAGCTCTATTATTTTGACTAGTGCTTAATCTAATACCCTAATTCAATGAGCACATAATGGCCTCTTTTACATTCAAGAAGTACATAGTGAATCTTGAACATCAAAAGCACAATCTAATTCAAAGTTAAATTAAAGCAAAATCTAGTTTGGCTGTTAATTTCATTAACTTTCATTGTTCCATTCATGAATTATCATTTCTTAATTTTCATGCAGTTTAGATGTGAATTTGTTTCTCTATGTTTTGGATAGTTCTACGAGTCTCAAGAACTCAATTAGAACAAGTTAGAATTAGGAATTATAAGATTTTACTGTGGTAGTGATGAGTGTAACATCTCAAAATTTATACTAAAATGTTTTTAGTATGCTAACACCTAAAAAAAATTATAATACATTGCTTTTAAGTATGTTGTATCTAATAGAATAAACTATGTATATATAAATATAAAAATTTATAGGATAAAAAAAATTGGTAAATAATTATAATAATTTTGTTTCAGTTATAAGAATACATAAATTTCATATATATAAATGAATTTGCCTTATGATACATATACGAGTTAGTTAATAATTAAATAAAATAATAATAATATAAAATATATGTATATAATAAATATATGTTAATGGTGGAATCTCAAATGGATAACTATATTAATTATAACAGTCTTAATGATGTACTTAGATACATCTAAACCATTATTATTCTAAAATAATAATAATAATAACAATAATAAAAACACATGATGTCAGAGATAGAGATAAATTACTGAAGTGATAAAAGAAGATAAAATGTCTTCTAAAAATAATCTATAACTAACGTAACTAGGAACTACACCATTAAATGCTTAATCTAATTGAAACTAATAGCCATCATGACACCACCACTATAAATAGCAAAAAAAAAAGATGTTGGAAGACAGGAAGTGGAAAAGAGACGGGTGAAGGTGCAGTGAACAAAAAAGAGAAGAGAGAAAGATAAAAGAGACTGAGAGCGTAGTAGCAAAGGAAAAAAGAAAAAAAAAATTACATAACACCTTGGTGCATTTTCCACAATAATTAAGGTAAGGGAAGGAGACATTTATCAATCTATCTTTTGACTTTTATCTTTCCTATCTTTTCATAATTATTTTTATTTCTATATTTACCTTTAAGTGAGGTGTCCCTAACCTCATTCTAAATTATATTTAGTTATCATTCTCATTTATTTATTTATATTCATCTCCAATTGTGCACTGGTCCTTACTCAATTTATATTTACTCTCATTTACTTATTTATATTTATCTTCAGTTACGTATTGGTCCTTTTTATTTATTTATATTTATTTTAATTGTTCATTGATCATATCTCTTTATTTATTTATATAATTATATGGTTTAATATTGAAATAAAATTTATGATAAGTAAAGATTTGATTATTGTAGTTGGAGGTATGACCTTGGGGATTTAAACGAGTTAGTATTACTCAAGATGAAATGTTCTTGAGTTACTTTGTTGGCCATGAGCTCATTTATCCTGACTAGTCATTACAAAATTAATCAATGTCTTTATAAAGTATAATAAAATTCAGTTTTATGGATTTGGGGAGAATTTTCATTTCATTTTATCTTATAATGATATGCTGTATTTTTTTATGTGATATTTGTCTCACTTCCCTATTTTATGATTGCGTGTGAAAAACAAAATTTTATAACATTATCATTGATGGTTGCTCCCAATATGCCTGATCCCTTCTTCGCCGACATTGTGGTTGTTTTCCCGGGAAATGCATGGCAAACCAATGTAGTGAATAATTTTGTAACATTTAAGGGAACGAGAAACTCTACTATTACTTTTCTCTCTGCTCTAAACGCGCCAATTGTCATCGAAGGACAAATCGGAGTTACCTTCTATTTACCCCCAACAGTCCAAGTGAACCCTATCCATAACATTTTCCCTCCACCTGTTTGAAAATCAGTATATGAGGGGGAAACTGTAAATAAATTACACTTCTTCCTCTTCTAGTGTAGGAAATATAAGATGTACTAAACAGTGTAGATAAAAGATGCATACAATATTGTAAATATATATATATATATATATATATGAATATTTTAAGTATAATTTTGTCTTTAAATTTTCTAAGTATATTGTAGGAAATAATAATAATAAATAAATAAATAGGATTTTTTTTGTCGTCACATTGAGTCGTTATTTTCCCTTATTCCATTGGCTTTTTGTGCTCATCTTGATGCTTGTTTAGTACTTAATTTTCTTTTGTTAATGCATTTTCCTCAATTGAGCTTCATTAGGCCATTATTCTGAATTTTGAGTTATTTGGCATTAATTGGTCTAATTTTTGTTTCTAAATACTTTTTAGGTATTTTGTGGAGCAAATTTTGGAGCTTGGACACTAATTTTAAGATGAAGAGAGAGTTGTCACATCATTGCCACGTTTGCACCAAGTCAATGAGCTTGTCCACGTCATTGGACCAACATTTTCAGCCTATAGTGGCATTTTTGTAATTTTGCTTACTAGAATGACATTTTGTGATTTTGCTGCCATGAGTAACATTTTTGTAAATATGAGTGGTAGAATTGAGGGAAACACGTTTTAAGAGGGTTTTATAATGGTTGAGACTCTATCTTCTCCTCCAATCTGATTTTACGTTTTGGAGAGCACCCATTGTTAGGGTTTTCACATTCTCTTGATTCTTCTACAAATTGGAGCTGATAGTAACATTTTCTGCACATTCTCCCTTTTAATTTGTGTTTTCTATCTTCTTTTCTTCCTATTATTGATGCATTTCAGTTTAGGTTTGATTGTTGATTTGAATTGCATGGGCAACTAATTTTTCTATGCATTGATTCCTTGTAGAGACTGAAATGAAAACTTGATATTAGTGTTTTGTTCGGTTGGGTTTTGTTATTTCTTCATTTTGGATTTGCGTTTGTGTTTTAATTGCAGAACCCAATCTGTTTATGCTTAATTTTCAGAATGGATAATTCATTTTCATTGATTGTGTTCATGCTTAATGAGCTATGACAAATTCATAAACATGTGCACTGCTTAATTGCATATTGAAGTCGTGGTTAACCTTCACTTAGTTGGTTAATAGCTTAGTTGTTAATCAGGGTTCTTAGTTTAGGAATTTTTGTTTTCTCTTATTAATTGTTAAATTCTCAGCTTTATTTCTCAATTGTAACTAGTTTTTATTGATTCCCATTATCTATCACATACATACATGAATCTTCATTCGCACCTGCACTTATGAACACCTTAGCTCATATTCTTTACTTTTTTGCACTTTAGTTTAAACTTTTTGTGATTTACATAGTTTCTAGTAGTTTTAATTATAAATTCTAGTTGTATTTAATACTATAAATAATTTTGTAGCTTTACTTTACAAAATTTCATTCATGTTCTTAGAAACATTTTATCAAACACCTTCATAATATTAGATTTCTCTTAGGCATTTTGTCGAACAATTTGCTAATCTTTTTTCTACATCCTTTAGGTAATTTTAGAGGTTGGAATAATTTATTATATATAGTTAGTACAGGCATTCCATATACTTATTTCATCATTATATATATTACATATTCATTTAGGATGTAGAATTGAGAAAATAGAGTATATTACGCATTGCATTAGTAATTCGGTTTTGGTCTGAGTTGCATTCATCTTTAGTATAATATATATTGTACATTATGAGTAGTTTTAGATTAGAGTGAACTAATTTTGCCACTCTAAATCACATTACATACACTTAAATTGCTCAATTGCATGTTATATCCTAGGATTGATACTTGGTCAACCCTACATTACACTTTATAGGGAAATTATTATTTGAATAATCTTGAGGCGACTATAATAGTGTATCACTTCATAATTGACTTGATCATCTTGACCATCAATTTCAATTTTCAAATTTGTTTGATCAATTCACAATTGATTTGAATCACCTTGTGATTGAATATATTTATTTTACACCATTTTGAACTTAATTTGTTTGATCAATTTGATCCCCAATGAAAGCACTTGTCTAATAGGTGTGTTCATCCTTTAACTAATTGAATTGAGTTTGACTCGTCTAACATCTTTGACTCGTATGATAGATACTTGTCTGATATCATTTGTGTGCCTTTTGCTTTGACTTATCCAATATATCATGTTGACTTGTTCTATTGCTTCTAACTATTCTAATGCTTCTATTATTTTCTTATTTGCTTGTTTACTTTGACACATCTGACATAGATACTTGTTGAATGCCTTTGTATGCTTGTGTTAATTCATTTAACATCTTGCATTGATTCTAATACCTTGTTGCATCTCTTTAACTCGTCTTATCAATTATTTTCTCAATTGAGTCTAACTGAGTATGCCTAATAAATGTGATTGATAACCTTTAACTTCTAATAGCTTCAATGTTAATTAGTGTTGTTGAATGCATCTAACAAAATTTAGGCATCTAAGGACTTCACAATACTGTTAAGTGTGTCTAACAGCTTTAATCGTCTAACAACTTCACAATATTATTGAATGCATCTAATAGCTTTAGTCGTCTTACAACTTCAGACTTTTATATCTTCGGACATCTCCCTCAAAGTTGTCTAACTTTCACTTTCATGTGTTTGCTTCAGGCTTTAGGCTTCATATTTCTCTTTTTCATTTGTGCTTTTGTTGTACTTTTACTTTCACTTGTACTTGTACTTTTACTTTCACTTTTTCTCCTCAAGATTATTTTTCATTATTTCAGTACTTTAGTAATTTGTCTCACATTGTTCCTTTCTTCTTCATCTTAGTCTTGGTACTTATACTTCACGTTGTGCCATTTGACCATTGATGCATATTCAATTCAACATATTCTTCATATCTTCAAATATCTTCTTTCTTCATCTAGAAGTTCTTGATATTCATTTTGAATGTATTGCTTCCTGTGAATCATAAATTATTTCTTTTTGTGCCATTCAAAAATTTGAATCAAATATCAATACGTTGTGGCTTCAATCTTTTGGAGATTCTTTTACCGTCTTTGATATGCATAGTCTTTTTATTTCTTGTGATTGGTTCATAAATATATGATGACATTAACGTTCTTCAATAAGAGACAATTTCCTTTTATATATATTCAATCATATGTCATATTCTTTAGCTTATATCTTTAATAAAATCTTCAATCAAAATATTTTCCAACAATGTTGAGCCATTCTCTAAAATCCTCTTAATTGATAATATGAGAATCCCTTGATTGATTTAATCATCAATTTTAACATCCAAATTTCTTTCATCATTTCTAGCTTTATCTTTGTATGACCTTGTGATTTGGTAACTCCTCTTTTGTGCTATCTAAATTTAACTTATCTAATGTGTATCTTTGCTTTACTCGTCTAGTCATTCTTCCATTTGGAGTGTCTAATGGAAGTACTCGTCTAATAGGGTATTCACCATTTAGCTTAGTGAGTTGACATTGATTCGTCCAAAAATGATAGTCATCCAGTACCTTAGTGTGCTTATGTCGGGCATTTAAAATTTTACTTTGACTTATCTACTGTTTTTTAGAGTTTAATGCCTTTGATAACGTTGTTGTTGACGCGATCAAATAAATACTACTTATCTATAATAACTTCAGTAGTCAACAAAATAGAAAGGGTAAAGTAATCCAACGAACACGAAATTGATTCTTGACAATTAGTTCTTATAAAAGCTATACAAAAGAGGTTAGCCAAATAAAATAATATTAGAAAAAAATATAAAAAGTATAAAAACAATTATAAAGAAAATAGATTGATTTCACTTTCAAAATATATTCATCATCGGTTATCTATGATTATTGCCAAATTAGTTACTATTGTAGGTTTGCAAATTAATCAATGTAAAGTCTCAATAAATTTGTTGGCCTTCTCCCTTTTAACCAAAGTATAGTCTCAATTAAAAGTGAAAACTTTTAGATTATCCACAATAAATTCAACCAAAGTACAATCTCAATGAAATTTCACTATGCCTAATCATGTCCATTCTTTTATCTCCTCGCCAAATAAAAGGCTTAATTAACCAAAGTAAAGCCTTAACTAATTTTAGTTAGAGTAATTACCTTTAACCAAAGTAAAGTCTTAATTATCGATAAAAACTCATTTAATATCATGAAAATTTCTAAATAAAATCAAGGGTTAAGTATGCTTTTAGTCCATGAACTTTGACCCAAAATTGGAATTCGTCCCTGTCCGAAACTTCAATATATTTTGGTCCCTAAACTTTAAAAAATTAATAAATATAGTCCTTTTAAATCAATTACGTTAGCTTTATTTGAAGTGTCGAACATATTTCTCAGTAGATATTGAACCAAGAATGTGTCAAACAATGTAAAAAACTCCAATACTAATATGAAAAGCGTTTGACACGTCAAAAAAAGTTAACATAATTGGGTTAAAAGGACTATATTCATTCATTTCTAAAGTTAAGGGACCAAAATGTATCAAAGTTTCAGACAGGGACGAATTCGAATTTTGAGTCAAAGTTCGGGGACTAAAAACATACTTAACCCTAAAATCAAAGTAAAGTCTCAATTAAATTTAAAAACTCTTCAACTCATATGACTAACATGCATATAGATTTAAACACTTCGCTAATTAGCTAACATGTAAAAATCATTAGTTTTTATTTGATTCAGAAATAAAAGACAGATAAATTAAAACCTCAACAATAATAAAAAGAACAAAAAAATTATTTCATTCTAGCTTCAGAATCCATAATAAAATTACACTGGAACCAACCATTGAAGCTTAGCACTCCATGAAATAAAAATAACATCAAAATAAAAGAAGAAAGTGGAGAGAATGTCATTATGCCCCCCTACGGGTTCCTACATATAGGATTTGGATTGAGCTTTTTTGTTACTAAAATCTCTCAAATATTTTTAAAATAATCATAAAGATCATTTATCTTTATAGTTGTTATGAATATCTAAAAATATTTGGAGATATATTGCCAATTTTAAAACTATTTAACAAATATAGTTTCGGTTGATAATTTCTGATATTATTAAATAAATTAATTACTTAAATATATATGATAAATTATCACTAACTAATATTTGCATCAATTTTTCAAATCAACCATTTGTAATCTCCTTCAATTATCTTTTAAATAATACAATTTGTTCAAGATATATTTGTTTTTTGTGGAGATCTAAAAAGATTAAAGAAGATCTTGCCATATTTCTAAATATTTGGTAGATAATATCTTTTGATATTTTATGATATAAGTAAATGAGATAATTATTTAAAAATACCAATTAAAATATCTAAAGATATATTTTTCCTAAACTATCTTTTATAATAAATATTTATGAATTATCAAAGCCCTTTTCTAGAAAAAGATAGAGAAAATTGCAAGGTTCAGTTTTTGTTGCACATTACCTCTTCTTGGCTTAGCCAAACTTCTTCAATTTTTCAAGATTTTCTTGCCTTTTTCATGCAATGCTTGGCTTGAATTTTTGTGATTTTGATAATTTTTTTTTCTGGCATTTATCTTTAAGGTGTCATGAAGTTTTAATCAATTTATTTTCACATCTCTATAAGCTCAACTTAGCTGTAGCTGTGCTAACACACCTCAAAATATCCAAAGTACATTTATGCAACTAAAAAACTATTTTAACATGTTTTGTATCTCATGCTCAATAAACCCAATTATCACAAATCTTAGATAAATCAATCTTCTGAGTACAAAAATCTAATAAAATAACCAAAATTAAACATTAAATGGGTGGCACAAATTTGTACTCATCAGCCTTCGCCCAATATGTTGACTCGTCTGGTCAATAATCTTGTCCACTGAGTTTGCATTGTTTGAGTTGTTTGATGGTTTGGTCGTCCAATGCCTTAATACTCTTGGGTCGTTTGACATATTGAGTCATTTGGTCTAGTTTGTGACTCATCTAACTAACACTTTAGACTTCCAACATCATTTACTCTATGTTGCTTGTCTCTTTTTATATGCTTCGCTTGCACTCATTGAACAAACATTAGTTAAAAAAAAACGTGTATTCTTAGTAAAGGACATGGTTGTCTAATGGTCATAATCTTACGCCTAATAAGGTGTTACCCGAGCTTGTTCTTTCCTATGATCAATGCTTATTAAATTATATAGTCTAATCATTCTTAGTTATCCTGGAACATTACTATATTGAATTATCTTTCTTGTTTCATTTTAGATTTTGTTATCATCAAAACCTATTTAATGTCAAAGAGTATGTTGAAGAGCGGTTGAAAGAGACGTTGAGTGAAGCCGCACTACTGGTTCTTCAGTTTTGTTCTCGAAACCAAACTATTGTTCTCAAGAGTGTGATGTTGAGCTAGGGGTTAGGTTGTTCATTCTTATATTGTCTTTCTTAGAAATTCCAATTGTTATAAAATGGGGAATGTATTGCACCTAGACGACCTAAAGTGACTATAACCGTAAAATCCGCCTACATAATCCCCAAGGATGCAAATAATTACCAGATAAAGTCAAACGGACAAGAGTAAGCGGCCTAAGCTGCTTACTTTAGAAAATGAAACGAGAACATGACAGATTCGAGACATTACTAGCAAAGCCCCTAGGGCCCACAATGATCGAGCTAAGGGGCCTGGGCTAGGCCCAGGTCCACTTGCGGCCCAACCAAGGGCCCAGCCCATGACGTGGCCAGACATAATTAATAAACTATAAATACGCGTGGACCCCAACAATTAAAGGTACGCATTCATTAATTCCTTAATCACGAGATTTGACTTTTTGAGAATCCTTTGCTGACTTGAGCGTCAGAGTCTCCTTCGTAGGTAACCCCTCTTGGGTCCAGGCTGGTCCAAGCCGAGACACCAGTAGATAACATATGCAAGCCGAAAGGAAGCCTATTAGGGAGATTGCGGATTGAGGTAAGGTGATATTTGTGTCTGACATCTCTTATTTATTCTCCGCAGGAACAATTGGCACCCACCGTGGGGCACGAAGTAACACTTTACGTATCAACCCGCACTCTCTCGACGATGGTTTCTACTCGCAGCAGAGCTAGAGTCACGAAGCAAACTGAAGCAGGTCCTATAGCGCATGTTGGCACCACCCCGGACTTGGCCGCCATACTTGAAGGCTAAGCCAAAATGCAACAAGAGCTGGCTGATCTGAAGAAGCGCAGTGCTGATGAGGTGGAGGCACTCAAACAAGAAAACTCCCAACTAAGGAGGAAGATCGAGGCTGACCCCACCCAGAAGGGAAAAGTCAAGGAAGCATCAGAAGCTACAAAGTCTTCAGCTTACCAGCCTAGTGAGGAAGAAAGCGATTACAATCCTACCCCGCACACCTTCACCACCACTCAACAGACTCTCATCATCCCTACCCATCACACACACTTCCACCCCACCCTCCCAAGACCCCGCTGCCACCCTTCCCCACCCTCATCCACCATCTTATTCCACCTCACCTGTTACCACCCCAACCACCAGGCACCGCCACCCTTTTACCGATTTCATCGCCAATACCTATTTCCCTGCCTAGTGGGAACCTTTCATGTTGGACCGTTATATAGGCGAAACCGATCCAGACGAGCACCTCAAAGTGTACATAACACACGTCGCCCTCTATACATCCCATGATGCCGTTTTCTGCAAAGCCTTCCCAACCACCCTTAAAGGACACACAGTCGAATGGTTCACTACTCTACCGCCATTTTCCATTGACTGCTTCGACACCCTCTCCCACATGTTTAGTACTCATTTCGCTGACAGCCGTCCATATCAAACCACAACCCTCTCTCTCCTCGACGTCAGATAGGAACAAGACGAGACGCTGCAGACCTTCATCGACCGTTTCAGCAAGGCCGCCCTTCGCACACCTCACCTCAACCAAGAGATGACACTGCAATGTATGGCCCTCACTCTCAAACCCGGCCCCTTCGCTAACAACGTCTACCTACACCCACCCGCATCCATGCACGAACTGAAGCTTCGCGCTGCAGACTACTTCCGCATGGAAGAGATGCAAACCCTCCATACGAAGCTCTGTAATGATTACACACCCTCCGCTGCCACCCCTCGCCCCAAACCACCCTCACGGCTTGATCCCAGACCCAGAGAATCCCGACAACCTCGCTTCACTAGATACGTACCCCTAAATGTCCCAGATCCCGCCTTCTTGATGAAGCTCTTCAAGCCAACCTCATCCCTCCACCTCGTAAAACATCCAACCCTCCCAACGTAGACATGACCAAATATTGTCGCTATCACCGTAATAATGGCCATACCACAGACGAATGCAAAGCAGTTCAGGACAAGATCGAAGAATTGGTTCGTGCTAGCCATTTCCACTGCTTCATCCGCAGAGACGACCACCCACATCCTCCACGATCCGATCACCGATACCCTCCCCGCGATTCTCACCGTGACAGACGCCCCATCCAACCTACCAACCATGACCCCCAACCCGCCCGCACTGTTGTTGCCCCAACTGATCCCCCACTACGCAGCATAATTAACACCATTTATGGCCGCTTTGCTAGGGCGGGTCCACCTCCTCAGGCAGAAAGAAACATCTTCACCAACTCCATTCCATTAACCACATAACCTACTCCCACCACAAATGCTGCATGCCTCCCATTACCTTTACAAACGATGATTTCCATGGCGTCGATCACCAGCAGGACGACCCCATGGTCATCACGGTCGAACTGGAAAACTACATGGTCAAGAAGGTTCTTATCGACCAAGGCAGTTCAGTTGACATCCTATATTGGACGTACTACCAGAAACTACAGCTTCCCACCACTGCCATGGTTCCCTATGATAAACCTATATACGACTTCTCCAGGGAGAAGGTCTCTATTCGCGGTTACATCGACCTCCACACTGTCTTTCGCGATGACACTTAAACCAAAATAATCCTCATCCGTTTCCTTCTCGTAGACGCACCTACATCATACAATGTCCTCCTTGGCCGACCATCCTTCAACACTATAGGCGTTGTCGTATCTACGCCTCACTTGGTCATGAAATTCCCCTCCCCATCTGGCGACATCCTTACCATCCACAGTGACCAACGGCTCGCGCGCGAATGCTACATGGCCAGCTTACGTCCACAACTACCCATCCTCCAAACAAACAACATTGAGCACCCACCCGACTCTAACATAGCCTTATCTGGAGATGACTTGGACCCCAGAATAGGGCGCGATGCACGCCTCGAGCCTATCGATGAAATCGTACCCTTGGAACTCCCTAATGGACGCACCCTCAAACTAGGCACCAACCTCCAACACGAACAGCATGACATACTAACACCTACCCTCATCAGTAACACCGACCTCTTTGCCTAGTCAACCGCTGACTTACCCGGTGTTGATCCTCAAGTCGTGGTCCACAAGCTCTCTATTGACAAAGAACATTGACTAGCAGCGAAAGTCGAAGCCGACAAGTTACTAAACGCAAGTTTCATCGAAGAAGCCCACTACACCACCTGGTTTTCTAATATAGTTCTGGTCAAAAGAGCAAATGGCAAATGGCGAATGTGCGTCGATTATACAGATCTCAATAAGGCATGCCCTAAAGACGCCTACCCCTTACCCAATATTGACCGACTAGTCGACGGTGTAACCGATAACAAGGTCCTCAGTTTTCTAGATGCATACTCCAGATACAACCAGATCCCAATGGCCACAACCGAGATGAACAAGACCACCTTCATCACAGACTACATCAACTATTTTTACAAGGTCATACCTTTCGACCTCAAAAACGCAGGAGCAACTTACCAACAGTTGATGGATAAAGTTTTCAGCCACATAATGGGCAAGTGTGTCGAAGTGTACGTCGACAACATGGTTGTCAAATCACCAAGTCATCACCAACACGCTTAAGACTTCTCCACAATGTTCTCTGCATTACAGCAATACAACCTCCGCCTAAACCTTGAAAAATGCATTTTTGGCGTCGATTGTGGCAAATTCCTAGGCTTCATGCTAACACAACGCGACATATAAGCAAACCCCGAAAAATGTAAAGCCATCATTGAGATGAGAAGCCCCAACAATGTCAAGGAAGTACAATGCCTCATCGTTCATGTAACCGCCATATCCCGTTTCCTACCCAAATTAGCCGAGCAAACCCAATCCATCATTCAACTACTCAAGAAATCCGCAAGGTTCTCGTGGAACGACGAATGTGAGCAGGCGTTCCAAAACCTCAAAGCCTCCTTAACATCACCACCTATCCTCCATAAACCGGATATCCACCAACCCCTTCTCGTCTATATTACCGCAACAGATCACACTGTAAGCGTCGCGTTAGTTCAGGACATCACTGGCACTCAACATCCCATATACTTCGTCAGCCGAATCTTGCAAGATCCAGAAACCAGGTACCGAATGGTGGAAAAGTTGGCCTTATCCCTTGTACATGCAGCACGACGCCTACGCACCTACTTCCAAAACCACAACATCATCGTCAAAACCGATTACCCCATTCAAAAGATACTCCAAAAGCTGGACCTTATCGGCTGCATGTCGTCTTGGGCCATGGAACTATCCAAGTGTAACATACGCTACGAACCCCACGGCTCCATCAAAGCTCAATGCCTCCTCGACTTCGTCAACGACCTGCAACACACCCCTAAAGAGGACCAATGGACACTTTACGTAGATGGTTCTTCGAATCCGAAGGGGGCAGGGGCCTGTATCGTCCTTGAAGGCCCCAATGACATCTTCATTGAAAAATCCCTCCACTTCACCTTGAAGACCTCTAACAATCAAGTCGAATATGAAGTCATCCTAGTTGGCTTATCCCTCGTACGCGAAGTTGATGTCAAAACACTCAGGTGCAAAATCGATTTCAAACTCACAGTGGGCCACCTAAACGATGAATTCCAAATCAAAGACCCTACCCTCATGTAATACTATCTCCTAGTCTACAACGTCATCCAATTCGCTTTTGAACGTGTGTGTGTCCAACACATCCCCAAAAGTGAAAATGTCAGGGCCGACATACTATCTAAACTAGCCAGCACCAAGCTAAAAAGCTGTAATAGATCCCTCTTACAACAGACATTATCCGCACCATCCACAACAAACATTTGCCTAAACTTAACCCCGAACCAAGCCGACAACTGGACAACTCCCTACCTCCAATATCTCAAAACTGGTAACCCTCCGCCTGACGCTGACAAGAACAGGCTGGCCAAAGCCGCCAGGTATACGATGATAGGGGATGACTTATACAAGCGGGGGTACGGTCAGCCACTCCTCAAATGTGTCACAGCCAAACAAGCCTAGTACATAATAAAAGAATTGCACGAAGGCATATGCGGATATCACTCCGGTGCGTGAACCATGACCACCAGAATCCACCGAGCCGGTTATTTTTGGCCAACTATGGAGGCAGATTGCCACACCTTTGTCAAAAAGTGCATACCATGCCAAAAGCATGGCAACCTTATCCATCAGAAGCACGAACAACTCCACTTCATACTCTCCCCATGGCCCTTTGCAAAGTGGGGAATGAACATTCTCGGCTCCTTTACCCCGGGAAAAGGCCTAGTGAAATTTTTGATAGTAGCCATCGATTACTTCACCAAATGGATAGAACCCAAACCATTAGCCACTAGCACAGCTCAACAAGTCCAGTAGTTCGTTTGGAAAGATATCATGTGTCGCTATGGCGTCCCACTTACGATCATAACCAACAATGGCCGACAGTTCATAGACAAAGAACTCGCTAAGTTCTACACCCGCCTCGGCATCAAACATGTAACCAGCTTTGTCGAACATCTGTAGACCAATGGCAAAGCTCAAACAGCCAACAAAGTTATATTAGTGGAACTACACAACAGCTTGGATAGCGCCAAGGGCCAGTGGCCAGAAGATTTATTGGAAGTGTTGTGGGCCTACCGGTTTACCCCCCAGTCAGCAACAAACGAATCCCCTTTTAGCCTAGTATACGACGCGAAAGACATGATTCTAGTAGAAATTGGAAAACCATCTCTGCGCTGAGAACTATACGACCCGGATCGAAACCACCAAAATATGTGCACCCATCTCGACCTCCTCCCTGAATTAAGAGACAAAGCGCAAATCTGCGACTTAGCAGCTAAGCAGAGAGCAACCAGAAAATATAACGCAAACTTATGCCAGCGATGATTTGCAAAAGGAGACCTATTTTGGAGAATGGTCAGCTACGCAAGAAAGAAGGATGACAAATTCTCCGCCAATTGGGATGGCTGATTCCGAATACGTGATGACGCATGAGGCGATGCTTACAAGCTTGAACAGTTATCAGGCGAGGAGATACCGAATACATGGAATGTATCTCATCTCAAATTTTACTTCAGTTAAACTACTTACTTTACCAAATACTTGTAACCCTAGGTGTACTCTTTTTCCTCACCTGGCATTTTTCCCTAAAGAGGGGTTTGGCCAGGGAGTTTTTTATGAGTGTAAGACCCGTGAAAATTAAATAATTAAATAATTAATTAATTAATAAATGCAGGTAGTGGGAGCCTTTAAGGCATTAATTATTTATTTATATGACATGGAAAAGTACTAGCTCAAGTGGTTGAGAGTATTTAATTGTGTGAGAGGACTTTGGTTCAAGTCCTTTGTATATCAATTGTGTGTTATTTAATTTATTAATTTTTTTAATAATATGCATGATCATGTTGAGTGATAATATAATCATAGAATTCTATTAAATATCACGAAACATGAATTGGCTTGATGATTTTGGATTGACTTGGTATTAACATGGTTGTGGGTTCAAGTCTTGGAGAACCCAAATTAAACTTTATTTTTGCCAAACTTAGTTTTGGCTTGAATGTGAAGAGTTGAAGGAAAACCTAGATGCATGGGCAGCCAAGGTTGGCTGAAAAACGGACCATAAAGGAATAATGAATGATAATAAACATTACCATTAAAAACTTATATTTCGTTTTTGGTAATTACCTATTGGTAAGGCACCTTTAAAAGGCAAGAAATTAGGTTAGGAGAAGGGTTTTGCAAAGCTGAAATTGCACTCAGAAAATAGGACACGAATTTTGTTAGAGTG
>Ga0099822_1003936_pt1 | contig 19214 bp, 7 predicted proteins | sample CowpeawhiteBW_FD_76839 | JGI IMG/M metagenome (GOLD analysis project Ga0099822, IMG submission 76839) | Root nodule microbial communities of legume samples collected from California USA - Cow pea white BW | ecosystem: Host-associated > Plants > Roots > Nodule | place: USA: California | collected...
AAAAAAAAAAAAAAAATAAAAAAAAAAAAAAAAAAAAAAAAAAAAAAAAAAAAAAAAAAAAAAAAAAAAAAAAAAAAAAACAACGATACAATCCTATCTAATCGAAAAAGCTGAACTTGAATTCAATATTTGAATTGGCATGTAGGATGATTAAAAATGTAGAAATGGCTCTAAACTCAATCTCAAAGACTCCTTTTTTCTTCTAACATTATCAAATCCATTATCGTAATCCACAACACAATTCTTCACTTTCCTTTCTCTGACCTTATGCAATTCTCATTCTCATTTTAGTTCTCATTATAAACTCACTATCTCACTATCTCTCTCTCTCTCCCTCTGCCATATATTCACTCGCCGGAACGCATCGCCGATCGACGAACCACAGCCATTCCGCTAATTCGCCACTTTGATCCTCCCGGAGCGCGGTTGTCAGATCCATCGTCCTTCGCTCTCGCTGTGATGCGAAAATCGTTGGAGGCCAAGCTGCATGAGCGGATTGGGAAGGAGCTTCTTCCGAATTCGTTAGCCTAGGGTTAGGGTTTCTTCCATCGTTCCCCAAAAATGTTTAAGCGAATCATGAAGGGAGGGCAGAAGAAGCCCTCCAAGACGGACCCGAACGATCCGTCCGCCTTCGGTTCGCCGGCGACGGCCGATGCTCCGGCGGTGGTGGTGCCGCCGCCTCCGGGGACCATAGAGCCGCTGCCGCTGTTCCGCGACGTGCCTGTGTCGGAGCGGCAGACCCTGTTCATCCGTAAGCTTCAGATATGCTGCCACCTGCTGGACTTCTCGGACACGCTGAAGAACATTCGCGAGAAGGAAATCAAGAGGCAGACGCTGATGGAGCTCGTGGATTTCATCCAATCGGGTTCGGGGAGGATAACGGAGATTTGCCAGGAGGAGATGATCAAAATGGTGTCCGTCAATATCTTCCGGTGCCTCCCGCCGGCGGCGCACGAGAACACCGGACAGGAAGCCACCGATCCGGAGGAAGAGGAGCCGTGCCTCGATCCTGCATGGCCGCACCTTCAGCTTGTCTACGAGCTTCTTCTCAGATACATCGTTTCCTCTGATACTGACACAAAGGTTGCGAAACGGTACATTGATCATTCTTTTGTCCTCAAACTGCTTGATTTGTTTGACTCTGAGGACCCCCGTGAACGTGAGTACTTAAAAACCATATTACATCGCGTGTACGGGAAATTCATGGTTCATCGCCCCTTTATCAGGAAGGCCATTAACAACATATTTTTTCGGTTTATATATGAGACGGAGCGGCATAGCGGTATTGGGGAGCTTCTTGAGATTCTGGGGAGCATTATCAATGGCTTTGCTCTGCCGATGAAAGAAGAACATAAGCTGTTTCTATCGAGGGCGCTTCTGCCTCTGCATAAGCCCAAGCCGGTTGGGGTGTATCACCAGCAGTTGTCGTATTGCATTGCGCAGTTTGTGGAGAAGGATTTCAAGCTCGCGGATGCAGTTATTAGGGGCTTGTTGAAGTATTGGCCCGTAACTAATTGCCAGAAGGAGGTTCTCTTTCTTGGGGAACTGGAGGAGGTGCTGGAGGCCACGCAAGCTGCGGAATTCCAACGCTGCATGGTCCCTCTTTTTAGACAGGTTGCTCGCTGCCTCAATAGTTCTCACTTTCAGGTTCGTGTGGAATTGTTTTTCATCACGTTTGCTGATGCAAGCCTTTTTTCAACGTTTCCTTTACTTTGGTTAGCCGGGTTATGAATGTGCAATTTGTTCAACTGTTTCTTTGTTTATGAAGATACATCTAATCTGAGGCTATATATGGTATAACTATAAGGTTAATGCAAGGTTCAGCCCTAGGTACTAGATTAGTAACTAAACTGTCGCATCTTTTTGGTCCTAAACTACACTCTTAATCCATTTATTCCCCCCTAGTTTTTTTGGATAATTTAGTTGTGCCTTTTCAATTTGCAGCTTAATGATGTGTTGGTTGATGGGAAAAAAACCAAGATTTTCTAGCAATGTAAACCCCTAGCATGTAGAAGTAGAAATAGTAAAATAGCTATTCATAAGTCAAGATCCCATGTCAACTAAGAGATATGGGCAGAATATTTCCAGGCTTGGGCAATCCTCATCTCATGAATTTGCTTTTGGGATTGAATTAGCCCCAACTATAGTTCAAGATGGTATTAGTAGTTATAATTCTAAGAGGGTAAAGGAATGTAGATATGGTATGATAGGAGCGAGGAGCAAGGAGGAAAATATTAAATGACACCCTGGCCCTGCAACTTTTTAAGTGGAATCTACCCAGCCCTATAGATTTCATTGTGCAATATAAAAAAAAAAAATAGCTCTAAATGGCCTTGTAGCTTTCCTAGTGCATTAAAAGACTACCAATCTGATAATCGCCATGCTCTACATGTGCAATTTTGGGCATTGGGAGAGGGGATGTATTGAGATCTTACATTAACTATAGATATTGTAAAAGTATGGCTCATAAAGATTTAGGAAATACTCATCTGATGAGATATCTTTCAGGGTTGAGTTAAGTCAATTCAAGTTCAAGAAAAGGCATATAATTTTCTCACATACTGAGGTTATAAATTCATTTTTGCCTTGATTTTAAGCTTAAAGTTGAATTAGCAAAGTCAGTCAGAATTGAGGTTCAATTGATGATCATTTCATAGCCATTTTACTTTATGGAACTCGTAATTATGTGCTGTATCTTTCAAATGGTTTAAAGACCAGTAAAAGTCTTATATACTTGATTTCCCCAAGCCAAATTGGTTATGTAAAAAATTCATTCTGGAGTGCCAGCCTCATGATGTTGTGGATGTTTCTGACTTGAACAAGATTGATTTCAATGGAGGATACCTCTAGATCTAGAAAGTGGTTAAAAATCTCAGATTAGAAAAAGAAATGTGTTTTTCTTTATTGTCAGAAAAAAAATGGTTAATGGCTTACAATGTGATTGTAGTAAATTTTCTGTTTAATAACTTAGTAAGTTTGTGGTTTCATTTGTGCATTATTTAAGAAATCTTGAGTTATAGTTTTGTTTTCTCCCCCCTTAATGTTACAATCATATTGTTATTATTATTTTGGTGAGGTTCATGTTCAGATTTATTAAGAATGGCAACGGAACTAAATGGTGAAACTGAACTTTTATTTTTGCGGAGCTGGTTGTTTAGGGTTAATTATTCATAGTAAGCTAATCTACTTTCACTTCATTAAAGTCATCCTTATTACTTGTTAGTTATGAGCACTCATTTTCGTCGCTCATTCTAAAATTTGAATCAGAATGCTGAAATTCTGAATCCTTGAGGAACAAATTGATACACACACAAAAGAAAATCTAACGTGAGTTTATTTATCAGATAATTTGTTTTAAAGCCATTTAGTAATATGTTCATATGATTTGTGTGTGACTTCTAAACTGCCAAACTCAACACTGGATTTGAATTGTTAGTGGCCTAATGCAATTTATGTTGTTAAGTCAAGGTAAAATAGATAATTTGTTAAATCAGGAGGACTTTCCAATTGAGTCAATAAATGTGGATGCAAAGGATAAATTATCCTTCAACTCATCTTTTTCCTTCATTTTCGTTGTTCCCAACAAGGTAGTGCTAATTATAACAATTATGACAACCATGCATTTTCATTTGATTAAACATTAAATGGAATTTTGGAACTATTGCCTCTTGGTTTCTTACAAATGCTTGGGTGGCATTTGGCAATGTTGTTTTGGCTTAAATTAAATAACATTTGCTTTAGCTTCGATCCTCTGTTGCCCACTTAAAACTCTTTACATTTGGCAAATATCCTCGAATTTTCTTTATTATAAAAAATGCTACCTAGTTTCACAGCTTGACCTAAATGCAATTAATCGGACCTCTGAATCATAAATTTGAGAGAAGTTTTACCTAAGCTTCTTTAATCAAACCTTCAGCAAACTCTAGCTCTGTTGACCTTCTTTATTTCCTTCCTTCCTTTGTCTTTTTTCTGTTTTAGTGAAATTTAGCTCTTATTTATCGGAGATGAGTTGAAGCGAGTCCTTTGTGTTTAAGCCATAATTTGTATTATAATTATTTTTTACTAAACTAGTAAGTATCTGTTCAGAATTATTACCTTGTGTATTGCTTTGACCTCTTGGCTTAAAAGGTTGTGTCCTTCTCGTTTTCACTGGGATCACTAAGCTGCAATATCAGCATGTCTTTAATGTGCAGATAATACTTTTAGTGCATTGTATCTTGTCTCCAGCTGAAAAGCTATTGATGTAGAATGTTGTCCCTAGGAAAAGTGTCTATAGTTTACAAGTTCCTTTATCGGCGCTACACAAATCTTTTCTCTTATATACATCTTGTTGTTTCTTGCATCTCTATATATGTATCTGTAACATTTTCATTTCTGCTCCTCCCACCTTTCTCTAAGGTTATCTCTTTAAAACCCAACATTCATTACCATATGTTATAATTTGAGCCCACGACCAATTGGTCACCAAGGTACAACTTTACTGTTGTGCTAGGGTTTACCCTCCTCATTTGTATTACAGATCCCTATATTTAAAATAGGAACATTTGGTCTGCCTCCAAAGTTCAAGCTGAATGTTAATTATTTTCCATGATTTCTCAGTCAAAATTATATAATCTACAAAAAGCATGAAATTAGGATGACCTTTTAGATTTCTTTGAATATTGTCAGGGAGAAAGAATTTGATTTAACAGCATTTCTATGGATATCTTTCATGCCATTTGGTATTGCAGCTTGGCAATAATATAAGTTTCACAGAAACTATAAGAAAGCCGTGGGGGTGTTTATTATTATAAACTTCTTTGTAGTTCCCTTCAATGCACTTGTTTCATCCTGGGATGTAAAACTTGGGCGTTACTTTGTAAAACTGAAGACAGGGAGGAAGGAGTGACACCGTTCTCCTGTTTCAAGATTCCAAGCTCCATATGTTTGTGTTCAAGATTCCAAATGCGATCTTGGTCATTCATTAATGATAATTTAAGCTTAAGCAAATGATAACAGGGTCTTGACCATGACCATCTAGTGCTTGTGGATAGTATAATAGTGTACATTTGCCAGGATGTGGTTTTCTTACCTTAAGAATGTTTAAGGTGATCTTCGAATAATTCTTCCATTAAGGTGCTATAATTATGGTCTTTTATTACAGGATCCAGAATGTCTTCACGTAATTTTTTTTTTGTTTATTTATATTTGTTTGATTTGATTCTGTAATCATCTCTTACAAATCTTATCTTTCCAGTCATAATCAAAAATACGGAAGTGAGAATCCTGATTGCTTTAAATCTCTATTATTTATTTTTTGTTTTGTAATTCCTTGTCTATTGATGCTTTTAGCTTTATATAATCCTTCAGAACCCTATGCTTAAGCATACCTTGCAATGCAGGTTGCAGAACGAACTCTCTTTTTGTGGAATAATGAGCACATTGTCAGCTTAATTGCCCAAAACAGGACTGTAGTATTACCCATAATATTTGAAGCACTGGAGAAAAATATCCAGAGTCATTGGAACCAGGCTGTTCACGGGCTGACCGTGAACGTTCAGAAAATGTTCATAGAAATGGACGCAGAATTATTTGAAGAATGTCAGAGACAGTATGCAGAGAGGCAGGCTAAAGCAAAAGATTTAGAAGAGCAGCGGGAATTGAATTGGAAAAGACTGACAGATGCAGCTGCACAGAATGGGGTGGATATGGTCACAGCTTAGTCAAATTACTTTTCAGCCTGAACTGGGACTGTGAATTGGATCGGCGGTGAAGGATTATATGTGCCCCTCGCCATTTTGGTGCCATTATTTATTGGTTTCTTTCTTTCCCACTTAATTTCTTTTTCCTCTCTATTTTCTCAGTTGGATACTCCGCAAGTTGAAGAAAGCAGTGATTAATGTAACTTAAAAGTGCAGTTGGATAATCAGTTAGACGTTGTTAGCAATGTCTGCAGATTAAGAATGTTTAATGAAATACTTTCTTGTATTTTTTTTTCACTTACAGAGAGAAATACGGATAACTTTTTTCCTTCTGGAAACAGATTCTAGTGACCTTTGTGTTTATGGCACAAGAAGTAGTAGGTGCCTGATTGGGGGAATTTTATAGTAAAACTAGGGCAGGTTTGGTTTGACACTAATTTTTGTGAGGAGCTGGTTCTCCCTGGCATGGGGGTTATGTACGAATCATATGAAAGGGCTGGTAATTTACTTGTACAATAGGGCAACGTTGCCTTCAAGCAATGCTGCAAACATGTTCGATGTAGCCCACCATTGATGATTACTCCCCTAATCTGGATCTCCGATCAAAGGGGTTGGAGATTTTCCTGTTGTTGATTTGGAACGCCCATCAACATGTCTCAGTTAATTGTATTGATTTTCCTTTTGATGTAACTGTTGATTTCTTCTCTTTGAAGCTGATATTCCTGTTTTAGATTGATATTTTATCCCTATTTTTCTCATGACTTTGCTCTACAAAATTCTCATACTCTAACTACTTGATTTCTCCATGTGTTTACTTCAATTGTTCTCAATGCTAGGCCTACTCCAAAGTTGCATTCAAAGAAGAAATGGTTCTTCTAAAATATCAAAGAAATCAATGAGTTTCTCTACGTTAACAATCTATTTACGCGACTTTTTCTTTTACTTTTTTTAATAGAAAAAACAAATGAGAAATCGGGAAAGTGTTAACAGTAGAAACTTCAATATTTTATATTGTTATTTAAATAGTTAAAATATTTTAAAATTAAGGGATACTAAATAGCAAATACTTTACCTTTAGTTGATTTTTTTTAATATAAACCACAAATTATAAGATTTAAAGTGTTGATAAAACATTTTTCCAAGTGTGGATGATTGATCTATATAAATTTTTTTTAATATAAACCACAAATTATAAGATTTAAAGTGTTGATAAAACATTTTTCCAAGTGTGGATGATTGATCTATATAAAATTGAGATTATACTCAGATCAGTGTATCATCAAACATACAGTTGTAAAAAATAAAATTAATTCCTTATCAATATTTAATCTAATCTAAATTTACAAAATTCATCATTTTCTCACCACTTTACTAAACTTAATTCATCTAATATAAATTATTGAAATTAAAATATCATTGAAATTAAATCAAAATCAAAATCTTCTCCCATAAACCACATCAATAAGAATATTCTCCTCTTCTCTATGTGATAGTAAGAACATAGTGTATTATAGAAAATACACACTTCAAATATTAAAGAAATTATTATATATTATTTTGTACAAAATTATAATTTAAAATCATAATAGTGTACACACAATTATAGTCAACAACAACATCACTAGATAGAGGGCTAGAACATTGCAAATCATTAGAACACTACCAACAATACATCAATAGTAAGGAGAGTTAGAAACACTCCAAGCCATTACAATATTAACTATGCTTTTGCATCTTGTTTTGTAAATAATATGAATATATAAATGTATAAACGTAAAGACAGATGTGAAAGCAAAGAGATAAAAATGATGGAGAGAGAAAAAAAAACAAATTGTGTCAGTGTTAGTAATAGACAAGAGCTATCTTTAGTACGTGGGTGAATGTTTTTAAGTAGATAAGGAAGAAGAGTAGAAGAAATTATCTTAGAGTTTTTTGGTTATATAGTTAAAATATTTTAAAACAAACATATACTAAATAGCAAATAGTTTCACCCTTGGTTAAATTTTTTTTAATATAAACCACAAATTATAAGATTTGAAGTTCAAATAAAACATTTTTAAAGTGTGGATGATTGATCTATACGAGGATATTACACCTGTCAAAAAAATATTTTTTACAATCAAAATTTGGACAATGACTATGTTAAGTATGAGTTTAAAATTAACTTGAGAGTTCGAACCATAGAATATAACCTGTATATCCAAAGTAGTTGGTAGTTAAAATTGAAATTATGCTTATGATCAAATATATCACATGTGAGTGCAAAGTAACTAATGTTCTACCAATAAAATAATGATTGATTTATAATGAAAGTAGAAATTAATGGAGGTTTGAGAATACAATTGTATTTGTTATTGAAGAACAATATAATATTGTTCATGAAGCATTCAACTCAATGAGTGTGGTATATGTGTTGTGTATAAGAATTTACAAATGTATGTAGGTGTATAACAAAGGTTTTGATCTTATTCATTGTCGTTGCTCTTTGGCCTCCATTATGGTCTTCTCTTGTTGCTTCCTACTCATTTCGGCCTCATCATCTTGCTAATTCCACTCATTGCCATCAATAAAGACCTAAATGCATTATAATAGGTAAAGAAAAAAAAATCTTTCTTATTATTTATATTTATTTTAAAAAAAATTCTTACTCAACACTTTAGTGCAATATCCAAAAATCAACACTATGACAAGTCAAGTAACTTCATAAATAATTTATTAATCTTGATTAACTCAAGTAGCGTAGTTATCAAGTAATTGAATCTTGATTAGGTCAACAACGAAAAGGTAAATTTAGAAATAATATAAATAACCAATCCAGGTAAGACTTTAAATAGGCTAACATTTATTATAATTGACAAAGATTCGAACTGACATAATTGTTGTAGTATTTTGTACATGTACAATTCAATCAAACCGAGAACATCTAAGCTTATAAGAAACTGACAATCCAAAAGACTCGAATGTCTGAAGTCTAATAAGACCATTTGGTTTTATAAAAACGTGTAATATTCATCTATTCAAAATTCATAGGACTTTATTAAACAAAACAATATCATGCATTATTAGTTGAATATCTCAAACTAGGTATTCTAATTATAATGTGTCGAATATCTATAATATTTTAACCTAAGTATATACATAAATCTTCAAAGTTTGAAAGCTAATATTACAAAATATAAAAATGTTATGACCTATTTAAGATGAAATTTATCATAAATAAGATTTTATTTCAATATTTTACACAACTCTCCATGTTTAAGTGAAAATAAAAACTATTAAACTGACAAAGTTAAAAAGTTTTGTATGTATATAAAATTACATTTTATTACTAAGATGCTAGAAAATAATAATTTTAGAAACTAATTTATTAATTTAAAAATAATGTTTTTTTTCTTGCCTAAAATGTTTAGACAAAAGATCAATATGACATTATTTTCGTTCAAGACTGTACATCCAACCATCTTTAGTTAATTATTAAAAAAATTGTAAATAATAATTTTCTCGATAAACTTAACCTAATTTGGTGGCGGTTATGCAAGTTGTTTACTTATTTTAAGATCTAAGAAGATAAAATTGAAAATCATATATTTGTGTCTGTGATAGTTTCATTTATCACATGAGGTGTGAGTGTGAAGAGCGTATCAGACTAGCAGAGGAGGAAGAGATAGTGAAGAAGAAAGTGTAGTGGCGTGGAAATGTCGAAGAAAGGAGGAAGTGGCGCTTCGTTCCAAAAGGACGTGCCATGGCGAGCGTCTTCTTCAACCGCGAAACCCCTCCCCAAAATTCACCTCTCTCCACTTCTTCGCGTTTCCCAAACACCCGTCACGGATTACGCCGTCTCCGTCATGAGGGTCTCTCTCACTCTCTTTCTTTGTTTTTTCACTTCTCGTCGTTGCGTTTCAATAACCCTTTATTCATATTTTTGGGAATTGCTGTGATTTCTCAGCATCCAGACCCTATAGGGAGTGGATTGGGTGATGAGGCCATAGTGGAAGCAGCTGGTCCCGACTGCCTCGTACCTGGTCAGAAAATGCCTCTCCAATTACTTGGCCTTCAGGTTCTCTTCTTTCTCTTCCTCTGCCTCTTCAGCTTTTGCAATCGTTTTAGCTATGCCTAATCTGCTGTTTTTTTGCTTCTTATCACATTCAATTCTTTCCTTTTAACCTTATTGATGATTTTTTTTTTTCGGATTTTCAATCACTCCTTTTATAAAGGACTTCCCCAAAAGCAATTGATAGTACAATGTTTCCATATAACTCAACTTAACACATGGATGATGAGTCCTCTATGTAATTCAATTTTGTATTGTGCACTGTTAATCCATATTATACTAGGATCAATTTGCACTGCCACGGGCGGACTGAAAATAGACTTTTTTATTTTTTGTTTTGAATACCCAATAAATATATTTCTTCACTTTGTTTACCTGGTAACTTAAACAATGTAGTTCAAGTCCCCTTTTTATCCATGTTGAAACACTAGTTATACAAGCTGAATTGTTGAGAAATGATATATGTATAAAGATGTTATGATTAAAAAGAAAGTCTAAAACCATCTCATGAATCAATTAAAGAAGTCAACAGTAGTATAAGTAAATATTGTTTTTCAGATAATTAAACTAAAATTCTATAATACATTGAAAAAAATAATTTATTAGGTACTCAAAATAAAGATCATTCATATTTTAAGAAGTTGAGCCTGAAAAAAAATGTGAATTCAACTACTTGTCTCTCTGAGCATATTTTATTTACTTTTGTCCCCTTGTAAAACATCTAGCTTTTCCCCTTCGTGTGGAATGAAGCTGTGAATGATTGATGGGTAATGCCAGAAAGTACTCGATCAAGCTTCATGCGTCCTTTGGGAAGACAACGAGAAGGACTAATGCGTTGCCTAGATTGACTGTTTTTCACTGATAACATATTAAGTATTAACATTTGGGGATTTGTCCAGAAAGTATTTTGGCTCACCATTGTATATCTTCCTTCAATCAAAATAGCCGCACAGTTAATGCTCTTCTTTGAGTTTTTGAACTCATTACTCTTTGATTTAGTTGTTTTGTTAATGTCATATAGGGGAGTTTGACTGTTGCTTACGGTGCTGAACTAATGGGCTACAATTGATGCATACGCCTTAGAACTTTGAAATACACTTTACAATCATTACCATTTGTCCTATCGGATTCTCTATGTGGTTTGCTCCATAAATGGCATGCTCATCTGCATTATATATCTTAGTTTTTCCTTTAATGTCTTCAATTTTGTTATGATATATTGATAATTACATATTATGTTTGAAAAAGTTTCCTAACATGACAATTTATCTCATAATTACTACTGTATTATATTTATATTTATTGTCTATCAAATGCTCGCCACTAATAACACAGAACTGGCAAGGACATCTATTTCAAATCTATCCATGAAACCAAGATGCTTCTCTTCCATTTCTTTCAAAATAACCAATTTTCTGAGCATGAGCATCAGTTGAAAAACATGTGTTATCAGATATTAATATAGCCAGAATTATTATTTCTTCTTTGTCTTTCCTGCATTTTTTATTCAAAATGTAATAGCAACGTGTCTTTGTTTACTTGAATTGAATTTAACCAATTCCTTTTAATTGGTCTTGGCATGTCAACCACATTCATAGCATTTATCAATCTAGCTCTTTGATGTAATCGTTATTCATTATTTTGTTATTGTGTATTTTATTTTTATTTGAATGTTATCGTAAAATTTTATCGTTTATATATTATTACTTTCTATTTTGTACTATTGTACAGCTATTAAATTGTAATTTATATACTAGTATGGTGTTTAAGATATAGAAAGGGATTTTGTTCTATTAGTGGCAATCTATGATAAGAATATTTCTATTCATTTATTTTTTGAGTTTCCTGTTTAAGTGGATCATATTTATAAAATAGGTCTTTTTCTATAGATATGAAATGCAAATAGAAGTGACGTTGGTGTAATCTGCTCTTGTTTTTTTTAAATCATTTGTTTGTTAATTTTTGTTTTAATAACTATCTTTTTTGTTCTTACTAAATGGGTAAGAAGCGCTGTATATTTGTTCTGTTTTATAATCTAAAAGCATGTTGTTATGTTCACTGATGCCAAGCTTTCTTTCTATTACATTGTGTTTCCATGTGTTTTCCCCCGTTTAGATTATATTTAAAAGTATATCTTTTTCTTTTGGAGTAATGCTCTTTAGAAATATATTGTTTTTGGCATAGAGGTGCAGTTTTAACTTTTGCCTTCTTGTTTGGACAGGTCTGGCCAATCCATGTTGACCTGAAGTTCTTGGAACCAGTTGGGCGAGAACTTAAGATGCTTGGAAAGGTGAAGTTTTTTTTTTTTTTTTATACATGCATAGGAATTTGGCCTTCCTGACGTTAATCTTAATGAGTTGTTTGCATTTGATATTGACGAAATAAGGAATATTTCATATAGATTTAGGTGCATTGCATATTTCTCAATTGATATACTGCATTTGAATAACAAATATGAAAATATATGCCGCCTTGTAATTCTAAAAGTTGAAATGATATTGATTTGCATTGCACCATATGATGTAGGATTTAGAGGGAGATAAAAGTGGGATGAAGTAGCTTGAGTGAAATTGCTTTCTTGTTCAGTATATCAATATATATAAATTGTTAAAGTGGGTACTATTTCTGGGAAATTTAGCTATATGTCCTCTTTCTTCTCTTGAAAAAATGCAGAGTCGGTTCAAGCACATTGGCATTGTTTGCTTCCACTGAACTAGTCAGATATGTTATTTACTTGAGATCCTTCAAGACCAAATTCTCCAATGGTCCTTCTTGATCTCTTTCTCTTCACCAGATTAACGACCATATATTCTTCTTTCTAGTGCTTTCCAGGGACCTTTCTTTATGTTCAAACTACCTTAATTTAGATAGTCATATTTGCCTAGGTTTATTTGGTTGTTAATTTATAATTTGTCTGTTTATTGTTTGATTTCCGGGGTTACACGTTTACGTGAGACGTGCTTTTGTAAATATGCGATGAGGTATTATGATTGACGTAGTTGTTATTATGCATGCAGTTCATGGATGATGCCGTTGAACTAATGAACAAATCATTCATAGAGCGTTGATGATACGTGCGTTGCGAAGAAATGAAATAGTTGCAATTTGAATTTTTTTTAAGGAATTAGAAGTATAGACAAGCAGAGTGACTATAACATTTGGCTGATTTTGTATGTAAAAGAAAATTGCAGTGAGATGTTTTTGTTCGGGGTACTTATTCCCAGCCTATTAATGCCAATCAGAAACTATTTCTCCCCTTTCCGCTTTCATTGGTGATGATGAAGTTGCAAAATTTTCGCAGCAATTTAGCTGCGAAGGATGTGAAATAAGCAAATGAAAAGTATGAAAGTGAAGGAGAATGAATATATACAGTCTTAATTAGGCCTGATCCATGATTAGACTTAAGGAGCAGACAGTTTTTTGATTCCAATGAAAAGAGAAACGAAAGAGCGTGACATGGTTGGTTAGTTTTGCTATAGAATAACCGTGAAGATTGTGGTGGAAGACAACAAGAGAAGGAAAAGAGACGGTGGAATGATTGTTGCAGTGGTGGACATTTCGTCGGTGTATTCCATGCCGGACTCCGTAGATTCATCACCAGGTCCTCTGCTCCACATTCCGAGGTTGTTGTCCCTGTTCATTGTGAGGTGAGACCGAATTCAATCACAATTTCACAAATAGATAAACAAGAATTTGATAATATATAGAGAGATTGATACCTGGCATTTCCAAGAACACCGGAGGACATGGTGAGAAGAGAGATACGATCGGCGGACTTAGGTTCGACGCTGTAGGCTTTCTCGTACTTGACCTCGAGTCCTTCGCCGGACGCAACGAAGAAGGCACCGTTGAGTAAAATGTCACCCTCGGACCTCCAGTTCCAGCCCTTCCACTTGGACTGTTGGGTGTCCACTCGTTTCGTAACCTCCTTGGCGAAGGGGTTTTGGGGTGCCATGTAGCGGTTCCCCTGGCTGTTAATGGTGGGTTCGCCGCTGCCACCGATGGCGTACATCTCCCACTCCGTGAAGTCGTTGTTGACGACGTGGATGTAGCCCCTCCGGCAGCGGGGCATTCTCTGGACCAGCTTCTCCCCGAAGTGGTTGAAGGCGATGGTTACCTGCATGCCGGAGTCTGGGAGGTAGTCGTCGCTGTGGCCCAGGAGCATCACCTCGTTGTGGTGGGAGAGGTAGTTGTTCGAGATGGTTATCCCCGTCGAACCCATCACCGCGTCTATCAGCCCGTCCTTGCACCGCGACAGCGTGCAGTGGTCGATCCATATATCCTTCGCCCCGAATATAGATATTCCATCCCCGTCCGACAATGTCCGGAATCCGTAGTGCTCCGGGCTTGACCGAACGTTCGTGTTCCCTGCACAGCCCAACTCAATTTTTATCTGTTGGAATCTAACCATGTATAAAATGCAGGAATCAACCCTAACATTGCTGCTACTACTACTACTATCAAAGAATATAGGTATGATCATTAAAGAAACTTATCCAATCTGATAGCGATGTAATGAGTCCCTACCTACCATTGTTGTGAAAAAATCGGTTTCTCATCCCATGAATAAAAAAAGTATTGATTCCAATATTTACTAAAACAACTACTTTTTTAAAGCTTGTCCAAATATAAAGCAAACCAATCTCCAAATACTTTATAACTTTATACAAAAACCCTCCAAAACAAATATCTATTTATCAAGCCCCAACGACACAAGGATGTCCCAACTGGAAGAAGAAAAAGAAAATTGGTATCATTTTTCACAACCTTCCAATTTGGTGTCATTATTATAATTGTTGTTATTCTCATTGAATCCACAATGTATGATTATGGTGAGGAAAAGAAGAGACCTGAGGGATGACAATGATGGATGTGAATGTTGTGTATGATGACATTGCTTATATACTGCAGAGTAATGCAGCCTCCTCCGACGATGTGCACATCAGCACCGCGTCCATCAATGGTCTTGTAGCTGTTAAAAATCAGCTCCTGGGACAGCTTAATCATCATGTTACTGGGGAAGACGATCCAGAGTGGCTCGTTCTGTATCACAGCGTATCTCAGCGTCCCAGGTTTTGGGTTCACAGGGTCCCCGTCAGAGGAATCAGTCACCACGTAAAACTCACCACCTTTCCCTCCCTTTGCATACTGACCAAACCCAATGGCGCAGTCAGCTAGCCTCTGCCGATTGTTGGGCCAGTCTGGGTCACATTTCCAACAATCATCAATGGGGTTTCCCGTTAGACACGAAGACTCATCTCTCTCCGACACTGATAACATCTCCCTTCTTGCAATCGAAGCATTAACCTTCCTACACAACAACAAAACAAGGCTCAAAACTCTATCCCCTATAAAAGGTACAACTAACAATGAAACCTGACCCTTTTTCCAGATCTACTCTATATTCATGTAATATTGTACAAACTAACTACATTATCGAGTTCAACTACGATTATGAGCATAGCATGTAGTATACAGTGTATACATAGTGTGAAGGTATGTATGTACCTATGAACTTCATGGGCAACAGCTTCGGGGTCTGGATGTGCTCCTGGAAGAGTTAGGTTAAGCATTGCCGTTCCAAGTGGTGAAAAAAAACTTAGAAGTGAGAGTAGCAAAATGCAGGTTGTCTGGAGCATTGTTGATGAAAATGGGGTTGCTGTTTTTGGTTGCGCAATGCTCTCAGTTCTGAGTCACTCTGGGAGTTGCTAGTTACTGTACCATGGCAAGTTGTCCAAAAGTGTTAGCTAGTGTTGGTTTAGCCGAATTAATAAGCGGGGAAAGTGAGTGATTGCAATGATAACTAACGAACGAGGTTCAGTGTGAAAAGAAACAGGGATAAACAAACTTTTGTGTATAACTATGGTTATAATTATACGTGGTCGTATTTTAGCATGTTCGGTGGTGGTGAAAAATAATGATTGTAGAGTGGTTCTTTTGATTAATTTATTGATGGAAAAAGGCAAAAAAGGGAGCGGTGAGTGAGAGAAGTAGAAGAAAGGGTCGCGCATTGTCAAGGAATCACCCTGCTCTCGAGGAAATGGTCTCTTCATTTGTTTGCGGGACAGGTAGACACAGACACTGTCACAGTGTCACTGTTCCAAAAAAAAAAAACTTATCCAATCACCATTCCATAAGGCTATAACATAAACATTAAAGAGAATTTGGATCTCTCTTGTTTTCCTTTTTCATAGTAAGGTTTTTTCACACACAAACACAAACTAAAAATGTCGTATGAAATTCTTATGAATATACTTGTACTGGATTTTTCGTTAATTCTGAGCGTTAATGGGTGATGAATGCATGGAAGAAGATGAAGTAGGCTTTTGACTTTTGGACCTATACCTACGTATGGGCCGCACAGGTTACGAGGTTTTGGCATGGTTGAAAGCTCAAGCATCCATGTAACAAGGCGCTGATTTTGAATGCAGACACAAATACAAACTTATTTATATTCCTACTTCATCTATTCACGAAACTTTTCAAATTATCTATTCACGAATTATCTTAAATAACCAATATTTTAATTTTTCGCAAGTATTTCTTAATTCATAGTTAAAGATTCATTTCTTTTAAGATATCAAAACTAGTGAAGACTGCTTTTTCTCCCTAGATAAAGTGTGGTAAGGTTTAAACTTTAACTACTTATTTGTCCTTATCGTTGTATTATTTTATCTTGAAAATTATTTCCTATAACCTTCAAAAAATTAAAGAATACTTCTTAAAACATCATTCCCAATGTATTAGCTTTAGTTATGACATTAAATTTAAAACTTGGATCCCAGAATGAAAAATGTTTAATTATAATAGATAAGTTATTTCTTAAAATTGTAAGAAATGAAAACAACATATAAAAAGTTAAAAAAGTGTAAGTCTTACAAGAACAATTAAACATATTTAAGCCAAAACTTAATATCTTTAGAAGATCTTAAGATTCAAAGTTGATAAAGTATGTGTATGCAACCAATATGTTTAATGGGACATCAGCATGCTTTAATTTTATATTATAGTTAGTGCGCATAAAAATGCTCTTAATCTTAAAATAAAAAATAGGAGAAATAACTAAAAATATGAATTTATTTTAAGGTCTTGTTAACTAGTTAACTAGTGTCCTAAACTTGTTAAAGATGGTTAATATACACGGTATTTTACAAAATTACATAATTAAGTGTGATATTAACTAAAATTTGACCTAACAACTATTAATGCAATTTTATTTTAATTACAGGACAAAAATGCCCGGTGTACATGTGTGTTTAATATTTTATTTAATACTCATCAATAAAAATATAAAATAAATATATTTTAGTGTTGCAAAAAATTAAATATAACTAAACATAAAAAAGTTTAAATTAACAGAAAAATCAGAAAAAAAAAAATAGTGTTGAACATCTAAAATTATGAAAAAAAGGAACAATTAAAGTATCAATTTGAATAAAGACTTTAAAAATTTCAAAGGTCCTTGTTTTGTATCAAAAAATTATTGTCTAAAAATTAAAAGGGTATTTTTATCTTTAAAAAATTTGTAAAATGCATTTATACTATCTTAATTAATGTATTTAATTATTTCAGTTTTCAATATAAAAATAATAATATCAATGTACATTAATAATTCCTTAATCAGTACCTAACGATATTGATTAACATTTTCTTTGATTTTAATTATGTGAAGTAGAGTGAAATACCCACGTACACTCTTTTTATCACATAAACTTATTTTGTTAGTAATAAATTTATTTGAATTTATATAAACATAAACCATGTATAAGCCAAACTCAATATTTTCTCACAAATTCACTATAATCTATTATCTTCAATATTAAATCAAGCAGTTTCAAACAACTAATACTAAATAAACCCAAAACTAGTAATCATATAACATATCTTTTAATTTGTTAATTCTTAATATTAGAAAATTATTTTTCATCTTACCATATATTATTAGATCTTATGTCTTATGTCATTTAAAAATCAAAATTTAAAAATATTTAAATATCTCTTTCACTTTTGAGATACTTTTTAAGAATAATTCTACGTACCCGTAGGTACAAAATAATGTCGAAAAATATAAAGTTATACTTTATTTTATATTTCTAATATTATTATACTATTGGATTGGAATAACCATTTAATAAACTAATATAATAACAGATATTCAGTTTTCATGAACTTGGGGTAAATTCTGGAAATTCTATTACCCAAATCAATGGGGAATGACATGCAGTGAACTTTTGAGAGTGCATACACTATCTATTCAACCTTTTCTTTTGGTGACATATTATGGCCCCAACATTAAAGAAAAAGGTCAAAAGAAGCCACAAAAGAAAATTGTAAGTTGTATCTATTTAATGTACGTATCTATATGAACTACACACTAATCACACAGTTGCTTTGCAAAGTGTTGTCCTTTTTAATATTATCCCACAAAACCTTTATAAACTGTTGTAGAATGGCTTTTATGGCGCCGGAAAATTGTTGCGAAAGTAAAATAAATATCTGCTGCATATTCCATTCATATATATATTCTTTTCGTCTCTTATATGTAAAGTAGAAAAAAACACCTCTACATCTGCCAGATACAGCTTCTTTATTTTTATATTGTTTTTTTTTTCAGACAGTTTGGTACCCTCTTTAAGTGTGGGCCTTACTCATTTACTAAAATTCAAAATGATGTGTTTTGGTTTTGACAATTAGGTAACTCATTTTGTATTGACGTGTAGATAATAAAATAAAAAACTTCGAGGAAATTGCTTTTTTGTTCTTCATGTACTCGCAATTTTAGTTTTTTTTTTTAAAGTATTTACTTCATAGAATTGATACATTTAAATAATCTTAAATAAGTTTTTCAAATAGAACCTTGCCACGACTGTGAGGTGGATGAAATCAAGAATAAATAAAGAGGAAGACATAACTAAGAGATAAGAATAAAAGTATAAAATCATTTTAAATATAAAAAAAAATACCCAAACAAGATTTTTTTTTTCAACAAAAAAATCCATTTTGAAAAGAATTCCACAAATGACCACGTGCCAATATTATTTTCCAAAATACACCCATTTATGTTTCACGTTGAGAATTTGAATTTTAGGAAACCGAATCTTTTTTGTATGCATATTATCCCACATGACATTTACCTAAATAGTTGCAATTTCAACGTGAGTTGTGATTCCTGGTTTGAATTAGGAAGCCATTAAGGAATATAATTGTTGATGGACAACATACTGACACTTGAAGCAACGTTTATGGTGGTAGTAAAACTCATAATTATATCCTACATTTTCTCTATCACGTTAACATAATTACCACTGATTATCACTAATAACTATTTATATGTTGACCATTACTGTATAAATGATAAGTTGTAAAAGAGAAATACAGTTCAAGATGACCGTTAGGATAAAAAAAAAAAAAAAATTTAAATATGTTTTTTTTTTTTATTTTTTATATTAAAATTTAAATTTATTTTTTTTTTTATTTTTTTT
>Ga0099822_1003939_pt1 | contig 19209 bp, 11 predicted proteins | sample CowpeawhiteBW_FD_76839 | JGI IMG/M metagenome (GOLD analysis project Ga0099822, IMG submission 76839) | Root nodule microbial communities of legume samples collected from California USA - Cow pea white BW | ecosystem: Host-associated > Plants > Roots > Nodule | place: USA: California | collected...
ACATCGTCTAATCATACAGAATTACGAGGAAAGTTGTGAATATGTTTGGTTAAGGTCTATAATTCAACATGTGCAAGAAACTTGTGACTATCCCCGACAAAGATGGAATCAACAACCATATATCAAGACAATAGTGTATTGTTCAATTGAAAGGATGATATAGATATCCAAAATGTGAAAATATGACATGTCTATTTATGAAGTTTTTGCCAAGAAGAACTTTTGAGCAAATGATTCACTAGTTCGGACTCTGTCACCTTAATGATGTAAGTTTACATGGGGGAGAGAAATAGAATATGTGATGAACAATATTGTATTAAAGAATACAAAATGTTATACTCTTTTTTCTTCACTAGGTTTTTTTTATCCCAAAGGGTTTTTGCTGGTAAAATTTTAACGAGGCACATTCTTTTATCAATGGACACTCAAGGGGGAGTGTTATGAATTAATGATTGTCCATTGATTTGATATATTTACTCATATAATTCATTACTCTTTATGTAAATATTTGTATTAATTGAGTTGATTTGTTTCCTTTATAAATCACATGTTGTATCTATAAATAAGACTCTTCCTGTCAATAATAATACACAAATGAATTGCTTCTTATTCTCTCATTCTCTATTCTCTAGTATTTTTTTCTCTTCTCTATTATGTATTATTCTCTCTATTAACAAAAGATATTTAGTTTGTTTATAGTTTCATTGTCTAGAATTACTTGTATTCCGTTTAAAGTACAATTATTTACAATAAACGCGTCCCGTTTAAACCAAAATAATATATTCTTTATATGTTTAACTATTCATGATATTATTAATTTATTATTGTCATCATTATTTGAAAAATAATGACATGAAAAATAATATATATATATATTTACCCGATACATAACTCCTAGTATCTCTTTTATTAAGTTTTTACCTGAATTACTAATGATTTTCTTATTCATAAAATTTTATAGAAGGGAAAATTACTATTGATTTATTCATAGGTATTACTGAAAGCTTCTAATTAATAATATAGCCAAAATTTATTTTACTTGTTGCCTTTGTTGTTGGTAATTAGTTTTCTTAAGGCAAAAATCCATCTTAGATATTCATTTAGGGAATAAATTAATAAATTTATAAATATCTCTTTTACATGAATCTAATTTCCATTTATGTTTGAAATATGTAGTTTGCTTTATGCAGTAAATAGCGTGTTTTTCTTTTTAAGTTTTAAAAAGTAGGTAGTTAGTTAATAATAGCAAAAAGAAGAGAGACAATTACAATCTAATCCTTAGAATTGTGCAAGTGCGGCCCATTTAATTGCTTAAGCGATAGCACTTTCGTGGATGATAGGCTAGTCAATAAGGTTGTTTGGGCTGTAGCCCAATTAATGTGGGCAATGTATTTCAGAACTGGGTTCAGGGGTTTTCTTCTTACAACCCCCAATATTTCTTCTGCACCTCCAAGTTTTGTGCCATTCTATTTATGTCCTTCAAAAATTAAATGAAAATTAAAAAGTTAATTAGGTAAAAGTAATAATTAAGTAATTATGAAGTTACATAGGTGACTGTCTGAACAAACATCACTTGTGATGGTATTTGCTATATACCGGCACGTTGCACTCCCAAATTTGCCTTTCACTTTCACATTAAATAGAAAGTCAACTTCCAATATTCAATTTTCTCGAAAGTCATGTTAATCATATCCACACTTTTCTGGAAGTGGACATTCAAAAATACAAAATTGACTGGATGTCGACTTCCGATTTTAATATATTCCGGATATGATGTATTTGATGACGAAAGTGGAATTGTAATAGTTTCGGAGTTAACTTTCAATTAAGTAAGATTTGTAGAATTTTTATTTTGATTTAGTTGATACTTTTATAAGGCTTTATTATATTTTTATTTTGTTTCATGCTTTATTCTATTTTTATTTACTTATACTTTATTTTATTTTTGTTTATTTATGCTTTTTTACTTATTTATGCTTTATTTTTTTTTATTCATGCTTAGTTTTTCTTTTATTTATTTATTCTTTATTTTATTTTTATTTATTTATGCTTTATTTTATTTTTATTTATTCATGCTTTATTTTATTTTTATTCATTTGTTCTCTATTTTATTTTTATTTATTTATGCTTTATTTTAATTTAATTTATTTATGCTTTATTTTATTTTTATTTACTTACGCTTTATTTTATTTTTATTTTTTATATTTTATATTTAATTTATTTTTGCATGAATATTATTATTTTTTTTATATTTTTTATTGTTTTATTATTTTTATATTTTATAATAAACAAATTCAAAAACATATTCAAATTAAAACTATTTACAATTTTAAATTACAAAATAAAAACAATAAAAAAATAACATAAAAACTAAAACAAAAAATATAAATTAAATATTTAAGAAATATTAAAAATAATAAAGTTTCAAATAATGAATAAAAAATTTAAAAGGACCGGAAGTCGACTTCCGGAAACACACTTAATCGGAGGTCGACTTCCGGAAGTAATATCCCCGATTTTTTACTTCTGGAAACTATGATAAGCTTGTGGAAGTCGATTTTTGGAAATTCACTTAACTGGAAGTCAACTTCCGAAAATCAAATTTCCAATATCATCCAGGACCTATGATAAAGTTACGGAAGTCGACTTCCAGTGATTGTTTTTCAAAATCATTTTTCACTTATGGAAATCGACTTCCGATGATGGTTTTTCAACACCATTTTTCACTTACGGTGGTCGACTTCTGGTATGTGTTTTTATCTTACCAAAGTGGACTTTCGATGGTAATTTTCAATTTTAACCATTTTTCACTTATGGAAGTCGACTTTCAGTTCATGTTTCTATCCTACAGAAGTGGACTTTCGGTGGTCATTTTCAATTTTGTTTTCCTTTACTGGAAGTCGTGTTCCTTAACCAGAAGTTGATTGCTTCACCGGAAGTCGACTTTCGGTTGTCATTTTCGAGTTCGTGTTTCAGATCTGTGGCTTTCAATTTTTGTTAATGGTTTAACAATATCATATCTTCAAAATAGAACACTTCTACTCTACCCTATTTGTAAATCATTAAAAATAATTTACATCAACGATAGGAGAGGATATTACCTATGTAAATGTCTATGGTGTGAACGAGAAAGGAGAGATAAAGCAACACAAGGACCACAATGGAGAAGAATGTGGGAGAATGTGAAGAGAAGAGAAAGAGAAAATGTGAGCTTCCTGGGGGATGGGAGGAGAGTTCTGCCCTTGTGCTTTTAGGATTAATGTGAGATGTGTGTGAGTGAGTTAGTTTTCATTAAATATGAGAGAGAAGGTGAGTTTAAACTTTTTTAAAAATTTATTGCCGGTCAAATTTGGAAATTTGAAAATTATTTAAGGGTGTAGAAGAAATTTTGGGGGTGTAGGAACAAAACCCCCTGGGTTCAACTAGGTTGACTTAACTTGCCAACAAATATTACTGACCCCAATAATAGTTGCGAAAAAAAGGGCTTCCTGCACCCCATTGAATGGATAACTGCCGCTTTATTCATGTGTTATACAAAAATATATAGCCAACTTGAAAAGAATAGCTAACACCGACTCAATATTTAAATAGGAAAATGTTACAATGATTATCAAAATTTGACTACTTTGTTATATCCTGAGTTGTCATCCAAGGTGGCAATTATAATTTGATTTTTGAATTAAAAATGTTTTGTCCACGGAGAAATGGAAAAGAAAAAAGTTGTACTGACTTAAATGTAACCTAGATTTTTTTTCGCTCCTCTTTCTCTTCTTTCTATAGATTTTCTTTCACCCTTCTTGACATTTTTCTCCTCTTTTTGGGATTAATGACGAAAGGAGAAAGGCGCCCACCTTCCATTATTTTGTTTTTGTGCAACGGTAGTGCATTTCTGTTATGTGGTTCTTGTGCTAGAGGGGTGGTAATATGTAGTTCTTTGTCATAAGTGAGAAGAAATTTTTCAAATTTCCACTCTAGGATTTGAATCATTTTGAAGAGAAATTTTTAATATATTTTTCCTTGGTATTCTACTTCTACCTATAATCTTGATGCCCTTGCCTTTGCTTGTATTATTGATGCCCCCTATCTATGCCTCTTGATGTATTGTTGATGCCCAGTTGCGAGTTTTAGTTTGTGTTGATGCATTTCAAATTTCTACCTATTTGATCTCATATTCCATATTCTTTTTCGTTGGTTCTTCCCACCTCCATTTATCTGAAAGTTGATTTATGTTGATCGTGGGTATTACTTAGTCGCAGGTGAATGCGATTTTTTTTGGATTTTATGGTTTAGGTTTCATGTCATTTTTCAATTTATTTATTTTCTTTCCAAAATTTTGGGGATATTGGCTTTAGTGATGGAGGTGTTGTTGTTGCAGGACTTGTCAGAGGTGAATGTGAGAGAAGGTTCCCATGTCACCAACACCCCCTATAAATACCATAGTTATTCTCATTATGTTCCAAACAAATTATGTACAAAGGTTTTGAATTAATTTGTGATTTGAAATATGGCAGATATTACTACAGTGATGATGCTCATAACTATTGTGCACTTTGCTACTCTTGTGAGTGCACTAAATTTTAATTACTATGAAAATATGTGTCCTCGACTCCATTGTAGCTGCTTCTGTTCAGAAAGAAACCATGAATGACAAAAATGTTTTGGTTGCTTTGTAAAACAATTAAGGATCTTTAGAATTTAGGATTCTCACACAATAAAACATAATAGAGCATTAACCTTGATCTATGGGAGATCCTGTGAATATGCGTTCTTTAATTTGTAATTTTGTGTGCTCTTCAACCACCGTTTCCCAATCTATCTCTTTGCCTTACTTTTCTCTTCTCACACGTTTGTGATAGGTTACTGTGAAAAAAACCTTATGACCAGAGATAAAATCCCAATCCCTTTTATAAACCAACGTCCATCAAGTTGGTTTTTATTTTATTATCACTTCCCATAATAATAACCAATAGGTCTTTAAATTTTATTAAATCACAATTAGGCCATCATAATATTTCAAATAAGTCACTAATAGAATTAATTCGTCAATTAATTCTAACATACTCTCCTTTGGATGCATTTTCACGATTACTTCATAAGGCTATCCAACCTTTTTGCTTGTCCTAAAGTTCAAGTAATATTCATATGGGACAAGTAACCTTCCTTTGCGTGTTTTAAAAGGGAAAATTACTATTCATTAAAAAAATTATCTTCATAAAACTTACATGCACTAACATTATATATACACACAAGTGTAAAATTGAGGATATTTACTTTTTTTAAAGGGTCGTGATGCCTCTTTTATTCTGTAATCAAAGGAGAATACCATAGGAAAAAAGGATGGACCTCCTAAATGCATGGTTGTTATCTTCCTATTTTACTATATAGTTGTTTTATTCCTACTTTAATGTTAAGTGCTACTTGATATTACAATGGTGAAAGCACCTGGGATGCAAGCTCTCAGAGTTTATTTGAGCAAACAAGAGCAGGAAGTAGCAAATGCTGAGTAAACAAGCATCATATATATTGTATCTCACTTCTGTAGTTTTGGTGAGAACCTTTTGAAAGGAAGGTAAAGTTGAAGAAGTTGTGAAAGCCATCAGGGACATGGAAAGAAGAGGAGTAATTGGAACAACTGGTGTATATTACGAGCTAGCTTGTTGCCTTTGCACATGTGGAAGGTGGCAAGATGTTATTCTAGAGGTATTGTTTTCAATCTCTTTGAGTAAACCCAAATGTGAGCTTGACTAAATTCGGTGGTGGACATTAAGGTTAGTTTTTCAATTGCTTAGGAGTTTTCTACTGAGATGAGATAGTATTGAGGATTTATAATAACATTTTCAAACATCTTCCTTTTGTGTTCTCCAAAGTGGGGGCATGGGTTTAGGTAAAAAAAGTATATTATTTAATCATGTTATTTATTTAAAAAAAAACAAGTGAAATTGTAAATTTGTATTAGTTATTAATTGTTTTATTTACTAATCCTTCATATCTTTCTCATGAAAAATTAGTAACAATCAAACAAGAGACATTTTACCCTTTATTTTCCTTTTGATCCCGTCCCTTGGCCTTCTAGCTCGTGTTCACAGTATTAGGGACTACGGGTGCGGTTTTAGGTTATGAATTTGGTTATTCATGCTTTTCCTTTTACATATATATGGTTATGAATTTGGTTATTCATGCTTTTCCTTAACATGTGGGTACAAAGTGACAATATTAGAAGTCTTCCTCTTGTGAAGCCTTTGGAGGTTACTTTCATTGGCATGATTAAGTCTTCCATGGATGGTAAGCATATTGATGATTCCACACAGATATTTTAAGGTTGCTCTTAGCTTTAGGATGATAAAATAGGTCGGTTAAGATACTTTATCTTTAGTTTTAAAGGTTGCAATAAAAGGTAAGATAATTAATGTCTTTTTGTAATTCCCAATATTCCAATTATTGATGTTATCTGAAATCTTGTATTTCGAGTCTCATGACTTTTCATTTAAGTTTTATTTTATAAATTATGAAAATTATTGAAAAATAATAAATTTAACTACATTTAAGGAGTTCAATTTTTATCTATGCCACCACTTTTTATATTTAAAAAAAGTTAAAAAATTTATACAAATTATAGTTGTAAATAAACCTTGAAATATTTTTTTTTTAAAAAAATAGAATTTTATTACTTTTTTGTTGCAATAATTAAAATTATGGAAATAATATTTTAACACTAGTTCTTGACACAAAACTTATAAAACATGTAAAATTAATCTTTTTTATGCATACCAACTTACACACACTTGTTATGGAGCATACTAGTTTGATTTAATTGGTTATCAACCCAAACTAATTACGCCGCTTAACTGTACTCCAGAAAAGAATGACACAAAATCTATCAAACATATTTGGTAACCAAGTGCAAATAAGTGAGGAGCTGGATATGACTTTTTGTACATTCTACCAGAACTAGTAAAATTAATCTTTTATGTACACTCCAACTTACATGTACTTATGAACCACTAATGTAATTATATTTAACTAGTTATGAAACCAAACAAATTAACTAGCTTTACTGCTATCCAAAAAAATGACACAAAACATGCCAAATATATCTAGTAACCCAAGTGCAAATAAGTCACAAATTGGAAAGGACTTTTTGTACAAATCTATCATAACCTATAAAATTAATCTTTTTTGTACACATCAATTTACATGTATTTGTTATGGACCACCAATGTAATTACATTTAATAGGTTATGAACCTCAAACTAATTAACTGGCTTGATTGTTCTAAAAAAATGACACAAAACTTGTCAAACATATCTGGTGACCCAAGTGCATATAAGTGACGAGTTGGAAAGGACTTTTTGTACAAGTCTACTAGAACTTATAAAATTAATCTCTTATGTACACACCAACTTGCATGTACTTGTTATGGACCACCAATGTCATTACATTTAACTGTTTCTGAACCCAAACTAATCAATTGGCTTGACTGCTCTCCAAAAAAATGACACAAAACTTGCCAAACATATATGATGACACAAGTGCAAATAAGTGACGAGTGGGAAAGGACTTTTCATACACACCAACTTAAATGTAATTACATTGGTAGTCCATAACAGGTACATTTAAGTTGTTATGTATAGAAAATATTAATTTTACAAGTTTTGGTAGACTTGTACAAAAAGTATTTTCTAGCTCTGCACTTATTTGCTCTGGTCATCCTATATGCTTGATAAGTTTTGTGTCAGTTTTTTAGAGCAGTTAAGCTAGTTAATTAGTTTCGGTTGATAACCAATTAGATGTAATAACATTGGTGATCCATAACAAGTACATGTAAGTTGGTGCATACAAATAAGATAATTTTACAAGTTCTGGTACATTTGTACAAAAAGTTATTTCCAACTCGTCATTTATTTGCACTTGGGTCACCATATATGTTTGGAAGGTTTTGTATCAATTTTTTAGACCAGTGAAGCTTGTTAATTTTGGGTTTATAACCAACTAAATGTAATTACATTGGTGATCCATAACAAGTACATGTAAGTTGGTGTGTACAAAAAAAAATACATTTACAAGTTCTGATATACTTGTACAAAAATCCTTTCCAACTCGTAACTTATTTGCACTTTGGTTACCATATATGTTTGATAGGTTTTGTGTCATTTTTTAGAGTAGTGAAGCTTGTTAACTAGCTTGGGTTTATGACCAGTTAAATGTAATTACATTTGTGGTCCATAACAAGTACATGTAAGTTAGTGTGTATAGAAAAAATTAATTTTACAAGTTTTGGTATATTTGTTCAGAAAGTTGTTTGCAACTCAGCACTTATTTGCACTTGGATCAATAGATATATTTGACAGGTTTTGTATCATTTTTTTTTGGAAGAGCAAAACAGTTAATTCGTTTGGTTTCATAACTAGTTAAATGTAATTACATTGGTGATCACCTATAAATATGTATGAAAATAAAAAAGAATTGTAGTATAGGTTCCCCTCTTAGTTTATTATCTTAATCAAATAAATTTGTTCTTGCAACTAAGTGACAATTGGTGATGAAATAAGTGGTAAAATCATATATACTTTTTTTCACATATCTATGTCAAGTCGGTCTAACATGAATAACAAATTAGAAATGACCATGTAGTAAGGTCTTCCATAAATGTGTATGAAAATTAAAATAAAATTGGAATAAGTTATTGTCTTGACCTTTTTTCAATTATAAAAGTAAAAGAAATTTGTTCTTGAACTAATTGACAATTGGTAATGAAATAAATGGCGACGCCAATTATACATTTTGCACAATTGTATATGTCAAGTCTATTTAACATGAATGATGAAATTTAATATATTTTTCAAAATATATTTAACCTTAAAAATTTAATATTTTCAAAAATCATAATTTCTTTGCAACACAAAATGTTGTGTGAATTAAAATTTTGCCATAAAATTAATTATATTGTTGTAAAAAAATTAAAACAACATATAAAAAGTTTTATAATAATAATAATAATAATATTGAACATGAAATTGTCTTAATATGTTGAATCATATAAGGATTAAAGGTACATGTCGAATAACATAAGAAGTCCTTCGCTGGACTCTTGGATCTTGCTGACAAAAGGGGTTTTTTTTTTCATTATCTCATCTTGCAACCCTAGCTTTATCAGCAACCCTTCATTGTAAAGGCCATTGACATTTGAGAAATCATTGAAGTCTTGGTTGCTAGTAGAAAGACTGGCCTTGAGACCAGGGATCAAGTTATGCAGCACTGCCTTCAACTCTTCAAAGTGAATGTGTTCTGCTTTGACTCCTCAAAGCGTTCATCTCTTGGCAAATACATATGCAGTGGCTTCTCCACACAACTCTTAACATACATATCTACATAATCAAATATCCTTAGTTACATTTTACACCCTTGCAATTTAGGGAACTCAATTTTTGTTGTTGGAAACACTACTTGAAAAACAACTAAATAATTAAAAGTGCAATCCTGAGTATGAGTAAATTTCAAATGGCAAACAATACAAAAACATATTTCCTTCATATTTCCAAACAATACATATTGACTTATCTAATAATGAAACTAAACCACCGTTAAGATTGCCATTAAGGTAGTTCTAAAAGGGATTGCACTTAAGACAAGCTAAAAGAGACCACAATCTAGTAATATATAGGTAGCATTTTCTAATTTCCTACATATTTTTCTAAATGGATATAATCAATAAATTCACTACAAATTAAGACAAAAAAAAACCATTGGAAGGAATATGGGTTCTTAGGACATAAGATTAAATAGATAAATATCCATTAAGAAGTTAAAGAAAAGAAGAGTTATAACAGAGAAAATAGAACAAATAAACTACTTTCTCATGACAAACAAAATGGCCAAGCATGTGAAATTTGGTGGTGCGATGTAGCTACAACATACATAAAATAGAAAGAGTACACAATATATAATCAATAGAAATTGGGATCACTCTAAAAATAAATTATAGTACACTTAATGATTTTTTTTAATTATATTTCTTGAACTCCTACTATCGACTTTTATAGGACTAGAAATTTCCCCAACCAAAATTAAAATAGAATTATGCTATCTTATGTTTTATGATAATAAACTAAATTGGCTTGAAATTTTCCTTTTAACCACATGATATCCATGAGGAACGCGCGCCCTAGTTTACAATATTCCTTTCTATTGCCCCTTAAATTTCTATTTATCAATGCATGCTACATCGAGATTACTTCATAACCAAGGAAAAGATACTATAAGAAAAGATACAGTAGAACACCTATATCACAGTCTCAAACATTTTTATTTTGTTACCTACAACTTTCCATTATGCACTTTTCTCACCAACACTTCAATCACTCTTCACATATGTCTCACCCTGCACAATATATGTTGGCAAAATTACAAAGAGTTAGCCTATTAACAACACCCAAATCAAAATAAAATAAAATTTAAAATCAAATTGAATTTTGAGTGTGCAATTCCTACATATAAACCATAAAAACTTAAATGTTAAGATATACTAAACTAGCAAAATGAAGATGCATCAAATTAAGTTAAGAAGCATAATCTCTCTCACTAAAGCAATGTGTGTTCTAATGCCATAAACCCTAAACCATAAATTCCAAAAAATTCACATTCACCTACAACGAAGTACTACCCACGATCAACAAAAACCAACTTTAAGATGAAGGGGGTGGGAAGAACCAACAAACAAAAGAAATATGGAATATGATATCAAATAGGTAGAAATTTGAAATGCATCAAGACAGACTGATACCCACGACTGACATCAAGAATACATCAAGAGGTAGAGATAAGGGCATCCACAATACAATTAGAGGTGGGGGTATCAACAGTACAAGCAGAGGCAAGGGTATCAATAATATAGGCAAGGCAGAATACCAAGGAAAAATACATTAGAAATTTCTCTTCAAAATGATTCAAACCCTAGAGTGGAAATTTGAAAATTTTCTTCTCACCTATGACAAAGAAATACATGTTAGCACCGCTTGAGCACAAGAACCACATAACAGAAACACAACGCTGTTGCACAAAAACAAATTAATGAAAGGTGGGCGCCTTTCTCCTTTCGTCATTGATTCCATCAAGGGGAGCGAAAATGTCAAGAAGGGTGGAGCAAATGAGAGAAACTTTGCAGAAGGAAGAGAAAGAGGAGCGAAAAAAAATATGGGTTACATTTAAGCTAGTGCAACTTGTTTCCTTTCCATTTCTCTAGCATGGACAAAACACTTTTAATTCAAAAATGAAATTATAATTGCCACCTTGGATGAAGCTCAAGGTGTAACAAAGTAGTCAAATTTTGGTAGTCATTATAAAATTTTCCATTTAATTATTCTGCTGATATTCAGCAACTACTCATACATTACACAAATATACTAGAACCTTCCCAGTATTCTAGCAACTGCTAGTAACAACTAAAGTTTTATTCAAAACATCTAATATTTCCACCCTTAAACTGAATCATCACATATAGTAGAATTGTTATCATAATAGATAACAGTAGCGCTTGTTTACTTTTTTCCAATGCTTTAAGTATTTGTTTGAGCCACACAACTTGGCAAGAACTAGTAGTAGCTGGTATAAATTCCGCTTCAGTTGTTGATATACTTGCCACCAGATGCTTCTTCGAACTCCATGAGATAGCAACCTCACTCATCATGAATACATAGCTTAATATGCTTTTTTTGTCTTCAGTGTCATTAGCATAATCACTATTTGTATAACCGATCAAACCTTTGCTTCCATTTCTTTGATAAAACAAGCTCAGTTCGCAAGTTCCTTTGAGATAGCGTATGATCCACAACTTTGAAAATAGCTTTCAATGCGTACCAATCGTGCTTTATGTTTTCTAACATCTTCTTTCTCATCACGCTTAGTTTTAAAATCCATTTAACCCCAATCTCCTTAGCATCTGCTGGAAGTTTAGTTAAATACCACGTACCATTTCTTTTTATAGCATCAATTTCTTCTTGCATAGATTTTCTCCAAATTGGATTCTTGGCGGCTTATTCATAGTGGACATGATCACTGTCATTGTTAAGAGTCAAATGTGATTTAAAATCATCATTAGACAAATCTTCACCAGTGACATAATCTTGCATCCAAGAAGATTGGGTGTGTTGCCTTCTTGGAACATGTTGTTCACGATCATCTTCTTGTTGTGTAGATTCTTCTTCTTCTTCTACATTTTCTTCTACTTCTTCCTCTAGATCTTTATCTTTTTCGGCATCACTTTTGTTATCATTCCAATCCAATTATGATTGAATTGAATTTGTGAAGTCATCTTCCCAATTCCAACATTCATCCTCGTCAAATACAACATCTTGACTAATAATTATTTTTCTATCAATAGGATTATAGAGTCGACATGCCTTTGATTCTTCACTGACTCCTAATAAAACACACACAACACTATGTGAATCTAATTTAGTTTTGAAAATTATGTACCACATGCACATGAGCCACACATCTAAAGATTTTAAAGTACCTAACATAAGGCTTTTTGCCACTCCAAGCTTCCTTTGGTGTCTTGTTTTGAACGACTAATGTTGGACTCCTATTAAGAACATGAACTGCCTAATTAACTGCTTATGGCAAAAAAGTCTTCGAAATACATTTGCGATCATCATGTTGTGAACTGTATTCATAATTGTACGATTCTTTCGCTCAGTAACACCATTTTGCTAAGGTGAATACGGAGTAGTAAGCTGTTGTTTTATCATTTTTTCAGCACAAAATTTTGAGAATTTTGATGAGGTGAATTTACCTCTACAATCTGTTAGAAGAACCTTAATTTGCAAACCCACACCATGTTCAATAGTGGCTTTAAATTATTTAAAGAACTTGAATGCTTGTAATTTCTCATCTAAAAAATAGATCTAGGTCTTTCTAGTACAATCATGAATGCAAGAAATGAAGTGCCTATTATTGGTGTTAGAAATTGGTTGAATAGGACCACATAAATAAGAATGAATCAGTTGTAATGGCAATTCAACTATCCAAGCACTCCTTTTGGGAAATGGAAGTGGTTGTTGCTTCCCATTCAAACACTCCTTGCAAACTCTTGAAAGTTTTGTCAACTACAGCAAACCTACTACCATTTCTTTTTGCTGCAGAGTGTTAAGCCCATTGGAACCTAAATGACCATAACGAAAATGCCATAATTAGCCAAAATCTTCATTTATTGCATTAAAGCAAGTCGTACCAAATGTTAGAAACACTATTGCAATTTTGAACATTCGATTGCAGGACACTGTAGATTTCATGATAACACCCCTTCCAGGATGATAAATCTTGCAATTGTTATGTTGAAAAACCATAACTAAACCCTTCTCTTAAAGTTGTCCAACACTTACCAAATTATTTTTCAAATCATGCATATAAAACACTTCAATGATTACTTGTATTTGATTGTTAATTTGTAGTTGCACATTTCCTTTTCCTTTTACCACCAGGATTGTGTTATTTCCTAACTTTACATTGTCTACAAACCATTCATTGAGATCTGCAAAATATTCCTTTTTATTGCACATATAATTGCTACAACCAAAGTTAAGAAGCCATCATCACTGTGGAATGATTAATCTCCAACTTGAGCCATGAGCAACATTTCTTCAGATGTCTCAGTATAATTTCTTTCATTCCTTTGACATTCCCATTGGAAGTACCCTAGTTTATGACAATTGAAGCACTCAACAGTGGATTTGTCAAAATTTGACCTTCTGCGTCCTTGACCGCGTCCTTGGTAGCCACTACGACCTCTATCTCGATTAGAAATTCCCTGTAAGTCAACTTCAAAGCTTGTTCCTCTTCAGGGCTACTAATATTTTGCTTGTGCACTGGCAAACTACTTTGCAATTCGTCTATAAATAATTTTTTGGTGTGTTGTGCCTCCTCAATTGAACATACCACATAATTGAATGTTAGAGTCATATATCGTAACATCTTTTCCATGACATCTGTGTCACTTTTGTTTCACCATTAGCCTTCATTTTGTTCGCAATTTATAGTGTTCGTACGAAATAGTCATTTATAGTTTCTCCAGCCTTTATATGGAGTGTTTCAAAATCCTTCCTTAATGTCTGCAAATGAACTCGTTTAACTCGCGTCGAACCTTGATACTTTGGTCATAGAGTCCATACATCCTTGGTGGTATCTTTCTTGAGAATCATACTAAGAATAAAATAATTTAACACCTGAAAAAGATAATTCTTTGCTTTCAAATCTTTAAGCTTCTACTTATCAATTTGACGCTATTGCACCTTAGTTAGTGTCGTTCCAACAACTGCAACTGAAATTCTAGTTTCCACCAAACCCTAATATTCTTTTGAACATAGAAAATTCTCAATTAACATTGCCTAATGATCACAATGACCATCAAATTTAGGAATTGCAGGTTGTCCAAAGGTATTTTCAGTTACCATCACTCTATCTCTCTCTCAAAGCTAGTTGTTGCTATGCTGGACCAGGCCTTCGAGGCTCTTGATACCAGATTGTTATAATGGAAAAATATGCTAATATTGAATGGATAAATGCACCACTTTATTCATGTGCTATACAAATATATAGCGAACTTGAAAAGAATAACCGACACCAACTCAATATTTAATTACTCTATTGATATTCAACAACTACCCATGCATTACGGAAATATACTAGAACCTTCCAAACATTCTAGCAACAACTAGTAACAACTAAAGTTTTATTCAAAATATCTAATATTTCCTACACCCCAATCTTTACATGATGCCCATTTTACTCTTCATTATTTTGTTTTAAAAATATGTTATAATTAAATTAATTATTTTATTCTCGAAATAATTGATTTGGTGTATGTTTATCATATTCAGTAACATATTTCAGATTGTTCATTTGGGTAAATCCTTTCGGATTGACTAATGCGATTTGTTTTGTAGATTGACTAATCCAGTACAATTCAACATTAACTGAAACAACATTTTGAAAGTTACTAACTAGATCCGAGATTGTTAACTGGATTGTTCAATCTACTAAATATGTTTGAGTTCACTAAAAGAATGTTGTTGCTTAACTTCCAAAAGTGGCGTCGGTTGTAATGATGACACAAAGTGTTGGCACAAGCAAGCTTGAAGCAAAGATTTGGTAAAGCCAAGTGCATAAAGATCATATGTGGTTGATGAATATTGATGAAGATTCACTTGAAGATTATGTTTTAATTATATTAAATCTGTAATTGATGTGTTAAATGTAATGATTACATGTTATATCATGTTGGTAAGCTATATGACATAGGTTAGATATCTTGTTAGTCTTAGTGTGTCCTTTTTAATCTGTTAAAAAGGGTTTTAATAGGTTAAAAGGCTTGTTGTATATAGTTTCTGGTGTGAATGTATTCAACCAGTTGAAGTGTTTTTCAATTGACTGATTTCACTCAAGTCAAGTGAAATCAACTGATTGATTTCACCTAAACTAGACTATATAAGTTGTGTTTTCGAGAGCATAGGAACAATTTTTGAGGTTTTAAACGCGAAAACTTGTCATTAATCACTAGAAAACTCTATCTCTCTGCATTACACAGCTTCAACGTGTTGTTTGAATATCTTGTTGATCTTGAAGGCATTTTGGGTTGGGATTAGCTAGAAGAACTCGTGTATGGTTGGCTAGGGAGAGCCACCATCAAGTTTTGTAGTTCCTGTGCCTCTGGTTGTTTACTTGGTGTGATTCCAGATTTGTTAGTGTGATTCTTGCAGGGTGTTAGGCTAGATTTTTTGTGTGAGTCAAAAATCTTTGTGTGTTTCTTTGTTTAAAAGTGTAATCTTGGTGTGTGATTTGTAAAACTTTTGAATCTAGTGGAAACCAGGCTTAGGTTGTCCTAGTAAACTGGATGTAGCTCTGTGATTGAGTGAACTAGTATAAAAACAATTGGGTCATTCTCTTCCCTTCATCTCACTCACTTTAATTCACTTTAAAAACTCAAGAAACCTAAGTAAATAATTCTTTGTTGAGTTTTAATACATTTTTCTGTAATCTGATGATGCATACCTATTAAGAATATTGATTGGAAAAAGTCTTGTGCGTAAAAGTTTGTTGTTTGAGTTAAATCTGCGAATTCTGCATTCCGTATAATTTCTAAGGATTTTAGCTGATTGATTTGAAATTTTAATCAACGGATTCATAGGCTCAAGAACAAATTTGTCTGCTAGTTTATTTTTTGACCGATTGAAAATGTACTGTTCTGCAGCTTTTTGATTCAAATTTTGTGGTTTATTTGATTCAATCAAAATGGGTTTTAAGCTTTTGAAAAACTTTTAAAAAATCAATTTAACCCCCCTTCTTGGCTTAAATCACCATTTCAAACTAACACTAAGGGCGTTCGCTTAACCAATGCACAACACCTCTACATAAATTTAGGTGATTTTAGTAAAAGAAAATAAGTCGATGCGATGAATTAATTAAGGTGAAATTTTTTTATTCATATTGGTTTGGCCTACACAAAATTCCAAAATTACCACCGTCGAATGGCCAACTCATAGTGCTCTAATTGTTTGTGTCGGATGGCTGACGCATACATGAATTAATTAAAAGAAAAAATAATTAATAGGTTAAGTTATTAGGCAGAAGGTTTCAGGGTAAAATTCACACTTCCCCCCTTTTCCCATTTCACTTTTGCCTCCCCTTTGTTTATACCAAGTGAGGATTTTCTTTTTCCTCTTTCTGCCACGAGTGCAAGAGCCTACCTCTGCGAGGTAAGGGTTTTCTTTTTGTCCTTTTGTGCCATGAGTGCGAGAGAAAGATTTCTTTCTGCCACATTTCCTTGAGCATGAGCTTCAATGTCGACAAGGAAGTGAGCAAGCAATTGCTTCCCCCTTTCTCTAGGCGAGCTTCAGTGGCACAAGTGAGCATTCAGTGAGTGACATTTCGTTCCCCCTTTCTTCGTTATGACCACTTTTGAAGAAACTACAGACATCGCTATGATTGTGAACAATGCCTTGAGTGAACGACATTTTGTGCGTCAAGAGAGGTGATTGTGAGGCTTGGTTGGGAGGCGATTGAATGGCTTGCAAGGTGAATAGGTTTGCGATTTTGTTCGGTCTAAGGATTTGTGAAGTGGTAAGTGATTGAAACCCTTCCATTATTGATTAAATGTGATAAATGCATTATTGACTTAGTAATCTTTTGGTATTGGTTTCCGAATTTGGTGTTCATCATTAAGTGGAGGGAAAGAACTATTGAGGAGCTCAAATATTGAACCTAAGGTGCGTAAGTGAGCTGGATTTTGAATAATGTTTTAAATGTATATTATTTGAATTTTAATGTCATTTTTCACTTTCAATCAGGTGGTCCTGTGATTGGAATCACTAAGTGTTGGGGTTGATATAGGTACTTTAGAGTGAAGGTTTATGTTGGCAATTGCACAAGCAAGGTCAGTTTTCTCTTTGGATAATAATTAACTTGTATTTATTCATGAATGGTTGATACATTTACGCTACTGATTAGTTTTTGCTTTGGATTGATGCCAATTTTATATACATAATGTTTATGCATGAATGGTTGATGTTTGAACCGAAAATGGAAGGTGAACAAAACATTAAAATAATACTTGGATGCTTGGCCTTACTTTGAGAGAGTGTTATATATATTATGCTTTGGATGATAACTAAGTCTAAGCTCCAAATACATATTGTCCTCTTCATTGTTGTTTTGTATCTTGTCTTTATTTTCATGCACACATAGGGGATGGGTGTAGAAACTTAAACCCCTTTGTCTCCAATCTTGTCGAAACAGTAGTTGTGGATCCCTTTCGTTCTATACACACAAAACCTCATTATTTCACCTTCCAAGTCATTGATTAATAAGTATTTTTGGGTTCTGCCTACTTCAATCCTAACATGTATACCTAATTTGCTTACTTTGACAATTTTGTAATGGCTGCTAGTTGGAATTTACATTTTTCTTATCTAATAAACATTGTGATCTATTTTATGTGTTATGGGGTTATTTGAGGACACAAAATGTAGCTAAATTTTATTTGCATTAGATTATTTCAGGACCATTTGTTCTAATCCTTACCTCTTTAATGGACTGTAGTCCAGGCATGTTATGTAGATCTCTTAGGTATATTTGTGAGCTGGAAGTGTAAGTTTTGAAATGTAAAGAAAGGGGCGGGGTTGAATTGGCTAGTTAAAAAATAGGATGTATTTTGAAGGTTTAAAACTATTTTAATTTGAGTCAATTCAATCACCAAGTTTGGATGCAAACACCTCTGGACAATATACTTTCAACTGATCAAAAAATAGAGTTAGTCGATTGATTTTACCAGACAAATGTTGTACTAGTATAATCAATCGACTGAATAAGAAAAACAGTCGACTGAAATACTGGGAAAAATACAGAAATGTAGATTTGTGATTTAAAGCAAGAACAATGTAAAAGATCAATCAAGACAGATTCCTATGAGTTATACAAACACGCTCAATACTGAAGGAGAGATGCTTGGTGGTGACAAGGGAAGAAGCGAAAATAGACAGATGGTGATGGCAAAGAGATAAAGTGTTACATAGACATGGAGGCGATGGTGGTGATAACGGAGGCGGTGGTGGTGATGACAGAAGCGGTGGTGGTGACTACGAAGATACTGAAGAAGGCATTGAGAATTTGAAAGTCTTAGGTCAAATTTCATAAAAGAAAACCAATAAAAAATTAATTTTTTTAGCAACTTTTAAAGAAAGAAATAAATAAATATTAGCGGTTTATTTTTCCTACCACAATCGTGTAAGTTCGTAACATTTCTTCGAACTGCTAAAAATTAACTATCACTAATGGATTAATTTTTTGTAGTGAATAAAAATAAAAAAATTGTTTAAAAATTATTTATATTAATTAAATTTAATTTAATAAAACTATAATAAAAAATATATACTTAAAAAATTAACTATTGTAATAATTATTCAAATAAACAAATATTATTAAATTTATAAATAGTATATATAAGTAGCTATATTTTATTAATTTTTATAATATAATAAATTTTTATTACAATAAATATTAAAATTAATTTTTTGAAGAGAAAAATAAAACAAAGTATGTACATTAAAAAAATTATGTATAGCAATTAAAAAACATAGACCTTTATATATATATATATATATATATATATATATATATATATATATATATATATATATATATATATATATATATATATAT
>Ga0099822_1003945_pt1 | contig 19202 bp, 7 predicted proteins | sample CowpeawhiteBW_FD_76839 | JGI IMG/M metagenome (GOLD analysis project Ga0099822, IMG submission 76839) | Root nodule microbial communities of legume samples collected from California USA - Cow pea white BW | ecosystem: Host-associated > Plants > Roots > Nodule | place: USA: California | collected...
ATATATATATATATATATATATATATATATATATATATATATATATAAGGGTATTTTTCTGAATTAAAGTTTAGCGGGTACGGGTATCCACGGGTACGGATACTATCATACCTGTACCCGCCCCGTTAACATGCGGGTATCAAAAATATTCGTACCCGCGGGTAGCGGGTATCCATTTTTAATATCCATTTCCTACCCGTTGCGGGTTTTATCTGCGGATACCGGCGGGTACAGATTTTTTTGACATCCCTAATTGTATTTGTATTTGGATAAGAAATTGTAGTAATTCAAAAAAATTGAAAAACATGGTATATTTCAATTACTTTAATTGATTTTTTTTTTCATTTTTAAAGAGTATGTGTGGATGAAATAATTAAAATATTTTATATTTTAATTTTCTTGTTTTGATAAAATAATTTTTTTTAAGACAAAATTCTATTTTAAAAATATTTTTATAACTCTACTGAACCTTTAAATTTTTAGTTCAACCTTCCATTTAGGATGACTCATCTAGATTATTGGTTCGGATCAATTTAATTAAAACTTCAACGCAAATTGATTCATTTTGACCTTCAGTCCAGCCAATTGACTCAAACCTTCAACTGGGTTGACTTGTCTCAAACCTTCAACTGGGTTGACTTGTCTCAACCTTTGATTTGGGTCAATTTGTCTCGAGTTTTAACTGGATTAAATTGACTCGACTTTCAATCTGAAATTACTAAATTGAACTTTCTAGTCTAAATTGACTCGACTTAATATTTATAAACAAAATAAAAGTAAAATAGATAATAAAATTTTAAATTTCTTATAATTTTTTAAATATTTAATATTATTTTATTTTATTCATTTTCAAAATTTCCGAAATTTCGATTTCTTTCTAATTATTTTATTTAAATAAGTAATTTTCGTATAAAATTTTAAAATTTTAAAATAAATAAATTACCTCATCCAACTCATTCAGGTATAACATAAGTGATAGACATTTTGAAATGAATCTTTCCATTAATCGCCACAGCACAAAAGTTTTTACTTAATCTCGTAACGAAAAAGTTAAGATTTTGTAAAAACATGAAAGATATATCACATTGTATGATATAGTCAGACTTTTTATTAAAAAAAAAATTACGACACATTTTTTATAACGTTATATTTCGTCAAAAAAACCTCTCATAATTTTTGACAAATTCCAAATTATTTTTTGTCATGAATCAACTCTGTTACAAAATTTTCAGCGAGAGATAACAAAAATGGGGAACAACCAATGGCATCCAAAATCTAGTCTAAAATTTACAAAATTCTTCTTTTTGAATCATGGTGAGTCTATTATAATATATATTCCTAAACATTTAAAAAAAAATGTTGACTGAAAAAGCTTGGTTAGGTTGATGAAGGAGATGAGCATATATAGAAACAAAACACATGGCATCCATAAGTTAGCCCTTACAGAGAAAGATGGAAGAGTTTTATGTAAAGTCATTTTCCAAAGGCAATTAGGGTACAATTCCACCGCATGTTATGGAGGATGCTATTGGCCCTCCCAACAAACCATGAATGCTCAATTTGAAACCCTACCATGGGATGCACATGTAGGTGTCTGTCTTTATGGGATTCTTTTTCCTATATTTATTGTTTTCCTTTCTTTGTCTTTCTTTCACTGCTCTTTGCCCGATCAAATCACCCATCCTTAAGCCATAACTGCTGCACCTTGCCTGCTATCTGCACACCCCCCCACTTGCATCACCATAACATAAAATGCTTTCACCATCAAAATTATTGCATCCATGCATGCACTCATGTGAACATCACTTAACACACTAACGTTCGAATTTTCATTGGACCACTCATGAATGATTGCAGATACACACCAGTTTTACTTAAATGGGTTAAATATGTTTTTTTATCTTCTTTAACTTTTAGTGAATTTTAAAATTAGTCTATTTTAAAAATTTGAATTAATTTAGTCATTTATCTTTCAAGATATGTGAATTTAGTTCTTTTAATCAAATTTTGTTAGGTTAATTTGATGTTTCGTACGTATTTTAGGATTGTATTTGAATTGTTTGTACTATTTAACACATTTTTGCTTTAATATTAAGTCAAATATTATTATAAAATGTACTTGAGGTGTTAAGTAAACTTAACAAAATTTGATTAAAAGAACTAAATCCACATATTTTGAAAGATAAAGAACTAAATTGGTGTAAAGTTTCGAAATGAACTAATTCTAAAATTTACTGAAAGTTAAGGGAGCAAAAACATATTTAACCCTAGTTAAATAAAGGGTTAAATATGTTTTTGGTCGCTCAAGTTTCAGTAAAATTTGGAATTAGTCCTTCTTTGAAACTTTTGATCAGTTTAGTTCTTCATCTTTAGAAATACGTGAATTTAATCATTTTAACTAAATTTTGTTAAGTTTATTTGATGTTTCAAACACATTTTCATAATAGTAATTATTTACACTATTTAACACATTTTCACTTCCATATTAACTCAAATACTTTCATAAAACGTGTTTGAAATGTCAAATAAACTTAACGAAATTTAATTTAAAAGACTAAATTTATTAAAGACTAAATTAAACAAAAATTTCAAAAAAAACTAATTTCAATTTTCATTGAAAGTTAAGAAACTAAAAACATATTTAACCCTTAAAAAAATAGATTAAATACTCACTGAATTTTACCATTCTATTCTATTCTATTATTACAAGCAATAAAGTGTTATATTTCAAAATTGACTCTGTCAATGTAGTGAAACACAAAGCAGTGCTGACCAAACAAGCCAAAAGTAGTGGTCCTGCACTGGAATGACACCAACGTTAAACAAGATTAAAATATTGGTAGATTCTAACAAAGAAGAGAGTTAGGGCAAAATCCTCTTCAGATTTAGGAGAGAATTTTTTTAATTTACACTAAGCACCAAACAACATACCGTCCATTTCTTGGAACATCCATCATTAAGTCACTAAAGAGTAAAGAAAATTGTAAAAAATCCAGTTCATGCGTACTTGCACCTCGAACTCCTAAAGAAACTGACTTAATTTTTAAGTTAGTTCAGTTAAACACATGCAAACGTACTTAAATAATATTATTCCATATTGGAACTATTGCCTCAAGAAAAACAAGTACTTTTGCCAAAACCTTTTAAAAACCCAAAAATATCATATATGAAAAATGCCAAAAATGACACCCTAAACAACATGTGCTTTGTTTGAGAATAGATATCCCACTACATACTCACTCACACATACAAACCCTAAATCATTTTATCTATTATTTTCTTTATAAAAATATCAATGAAATGAAACTAATATTATTATTCCATGGTAAATAATTTAGTTCAGGTTAAACTTTATAAATAAATTTAAATATAATAGTAGTAGAACTTTATAGCTTCAAGTTCCAACCTCTTAGACCCCATTAGAGACTGATGGACAAGAAGACATAGTTTCTGATCCGATTTGCACGTCTAATATTTAATTTCAGACACTGCAACACTAGAAAGTTCATCAGTGACCATTTATATATATAACAGAGAATTTTTCTTTCTTTTCACAAAAGGAAATTAAAAGACAATGACAGTAGACACTTTATAACCAACCACGCTAGGCCAATTCTTAATTTCTTGCCCTAAAAAAATGCATAATGCTGTGTATGTTTTCTTCTCATTTTTTATTATTATCTATCCAACGAGTCCAGGGTTGTTTCCCAATCTCATCGTGCACCTTTTATGATGATTCTTCTGTCAACAACACGTACCTGAAATTGACACATCACAGTAAAATGTGTTCCAATCACAGCCTAACTTGACCCTATTCTGTGGTCTTTGAGTTCCAACTAAGAACCAAACCTTTGTGTTCCAAAACAGACCAAGGTTTGTTTTTGTTGGTGTTTTGTAAAAAAGGTAATATTTATATACATAACAGACACTACACTGCAATCAATGTAGGTAGGTAGTATATTTCTGAGGTATCTGTGACAGAGTTTAGAGCCAGCTAGCCACCTAAAATTAATATCAATCAGTAAATAAATCCTCAGGATATTTTGACTAATAAATAATAAAAATAAAAAGTAAATAGGAGAAAATAAAAAAAATTAAGAGAAGTATACTGGCAAAAGAAAACCTTGGATATTCTGCATATCTTTCCAATTTTCTGATGATTTAACACTGAACAACTTTATCATTTTGATTGTTATTAGCATAAAAGAGTTCATTTACTATAATAAGAGTCTTCGTGTGCTGATAGCTTAACAGAAAACATATTACATCATAAATTGCCATTTGTAATAATAGCACCATTAATATCATATATAAACAGTGGTGATTTATATGTTGAATGTTAAGACCACATGTGACACACAAAACATCCTCTATCAAATACAAAATCATAAAATATAGTAAAACTTACACTAACCCTGAATAATAAAATAAATACTTTATAAAAATTACTTACATATTTAATATGAAATTATTTCCACATACATTTTAAACTTTAGAGACTTTGTAAAATATTATGTTATATGTATAAATCATTTTTAAAAAATAAATAATTCATAATTTTTTCAATTATACATAAATTCAATTGAGTGAAAATCCTAGAGATAATTAGATTAAATTAATAATTTACTTCAAAAAATAAAAACTACAATTTCTGAATGATCTTAAGTCGTATCATTAAAAACAATGACCAAATATTAAACATGATTGCAATCTTAAATAAATATATTAATAACATTGTAGTAAAAATGAATTACTATCACACAAACCATTTTTATATAAAAATACAAAAGAACTGGACATATTAATATATATATTGCATAGTAACACTATTTAATCAATAAAAAATAAATATAAATTAACAACATTATTTACATAAACAACTCTATACTTTAAAATGTTAAAAATTTAACAAATATAAATATATAAAAGTACATTTATATTAAATATAAAAGTTTCACCTTTATTCTATCGTTTTTTATTAGAAAATATACAAGTTCATATGTATTATTCAATGGATGGCATCTCATCTATTGAATAATCACTAAATAATGACTAAAAGTATTAAATTAGTAAAACTCCATATTAATTACTTCCAAAGACTCAAATAACAAAGTACAAACATTTAAAAAGAAGTATAATAACCTTCCTACATGTATGTATACTAAGATGAAAAACCAAATGAACAAAATATTAGAGGTTTGATTGTTATGTTTTAACCATAGTATATTGAAGTAATCATTTCAGATTAGTTAAAAAGATATAACATTATATAAAAAAATTCTTCAAATTACAGGATAAATTGGATGACGAAGGCTACAATGAAAAGAATATTTTGCATAAATGATTTACAAAAGTTATTTATACATACATACATACCCAAATAAGAATTAAGGCATAGTTGGTGGGAGATCAATTTTCATATACTATTATATAGTCCATGCATACTCATATAATTAGGAGACAATATTGGGTCCACAACACTGTTTAGGATAATGACAACATAATGTATATATACAAAATCTGAACTACTAATAATATCCTACATAATACAGAATCTTATGTGACATCATGTGATATCGCATGGGTAAATAAAATCCATACAAAACCAATATCTTTCAATATTGAAAAACAAGATAACATAACTCCATTTCCACTACCTTCATATATGTAGTAGAGAACATACAAAATTGTATTTCAGACACAACAAACTCATAAATACTAAATTATCCTAATACTGTTAAGGATTGGTGAAAATCTATATATTTTAAAAAAATAATAATAATAAAAACTGTGGTGAGATGTCATCTAAACCAAAACTTTAGTTTTAACAGCCCAAATCCGAGGGAAAGAAAACAACAAAGGGTTAAATCGACAATCAAGCTTCAAAAGATAAAAGAATTTATTGAACATTTTCTTTAATTTTGTTATAAGATACAATAAAAACTAGCATGATATTTACACTAAATTTAAATTTTCTATAAATTACAACCAAAATACTATGTTATAAGAGACTTTATTACTTTATGTCAAAGTGTGTCCTAAAAATAAAAAAAGCCCTACTACTCGATTCATCCCAAATATTTTCCCAAAATCCAACACAAAACCATGACTACGCACTATAAGCTTTTGGGTTTAAAGCAAAGTCGTGTAAATATGTTAATAATCAAAGTGATTAAAAGTTTGAGAACAATGTAAATAAAATTTCAACTTAATTAAAAACATAAGGTAATAAAAAAAATATATTCAACACACTTAAATAATTAGATTTTTCGCCAGCCAATTTATATTACCCATTTAAAATACGAAAAAATCAATCTTCCTAATTAAGGAGTTCTTGCAATACATGAACTAAATCAAGGGGAACAAGTAGAATAGCAAAATAAACTCTTCAAAACGACAATTTACAACTACAACTGAGATAGCTAAATCAATAGAAATAAAGCAGTAAAACAAGATCTTCAAGAATAATTTTCAACTACATAACAAATCATGATTATTATAATAAACCATTAGTTTCAGATTTCATTGTATGACATTCAAATGAAATTAGAAATATCTTTCATGCCCATAAGTATGTGGGAAAAGTGAAGAAATCAGTAAAATGGTGAACAAAGCTTGACTAACAATTATATATATAATTATATTTACAGTGCAATAAGATGAAGAAAAAGTAATTAATAACCATAATTAATGAAATATAATGACATAAATACTAAAAGGGAGCTCCCTTCAGTCCAAGCAAAGACAAGAAAAAGATGAATTTTACCTCCTGCATCATTCACACATTCACAATAGCATAATGAACCCAATTCTATTGTGTTTGAATGAATGAGTCAGCAGAAAATTCAAATCCTCTACCCATCCATGAGTGGACTGAAGGAAGCTCTCTTAAACTATTCCTCACACTACATATAACAAAATTCTCTACCAAGAATGCTACAACAATAATATTCCATCAGATCTAAGATCAAACAAAAAGACAATAAACAATACAACATCTATTGGTGGCTGCAAAAATACACACATAAATTTACAATTTCAAACACTATATAATGAGTCGGAATCTTCACGTAACACATGAAATCCACAAGCAATTAATTTAATCAAAAAAAGGTTCAATAAAAATAATAAATCAACATATGTCGTATGACTCCAGATGAAATTCAACAAACAAAGATGAAACTATAGAGACAGAACTAGAATGCTCTCATTACTAGGCTTAGAAGGAAATCACTAACAATGATGCAAGGATTGAAGAAACTGTAATTCATATTTATGCAGATACAGTGACAAAAATCTGAATACTATGAGAACCTTTAATTAGTATTCATGGGTATGTCTAAACCTGGTATACTTTTTCAGGAAGAAGGAATCATTTTCTGTCAAGCACTCAAACACTTAACAATGATTAGATTACAACTTTTTAATCACCTTTAACTAGCATGCAGACTGCCGAGGAATGTAGAGTTAATCGACATCATACGACAACATCGGAGAAATCGGCTTCTTCTAAGATATGAAAAACACATTTCTTTTACAAGAACCCTAACCCTAGGACCTAAAAGTCTCAAAACAAAAAAGATTTTTCCTTCATGATACTAGAATAGTGTCCTTTTTCTAACCCTCTGAATATCATGCAAGAACAGATGAACAATAGATACAGCAACTGCATATAAAGATCACGATCGAACACAGCAGAAAAAAAAAATCTGATGTAGTAATTTGTATGATCAAAACACACAGGGGCATGTAATGTGATATTCGTAAGCTTAAAAATCAAAGGGTCAACTTCGTTATGCAACAACATAAAACACAAGCAAACTAGGTGCATCTTTAACTAATACTTCTCCGGTTCTTCCCGCAAAGAGGACCAAAACAAAAGCTTCGACCAAAGAACAGTGTCATAGCCACAGCAGCTAAAGGAGAAAAAGGAACCAAATCGACAAAGAAAAGGGTGAGAGGAGGAGATATGAGTTAGAACACAGAATGAGTTCCATATAACTATAACTGAACAGGAAAAATAAACAGCTAGAAAATTGAAAAAAAGAAGAAAAAAAAATCAAAGGGTCAGAAGAAGCAGAAATCACGGAAGAGAAACTGTGTTAAAGAAGTAGCAGAATGAGAGAGAGAGAGAGAAAGAGAATAGGAAGAGTAGTCAATGTCTTCGTGAGAGTCAGAGAAGGGAAAACGATTGAAGATCTCACATCCACACAAATCTGGCAAAACAGTAAAAGCACTGTTTCCAAAAACAAAAAACGAAACAAAGGGTAAGCAAATATCATCTTTTCCTTTTCCAGGGAATGGAAAAATTCTCTTGCCGAGAGGATTTTTCTCCACACACAACACTAACCAGAGACAGAAAAACCAGAACCAGGAAGAAGGTAGATTTTCATCTCCCATCACGTTTCTCCTTCTTTCTCTCTCTGAAGGAACCTTATCACACAAACCGACATAAATGTTGTACTGTGTAAGTACAGTGAATAAAGGGTAAAAAAACAGGAAAGTGAGGATGGAAAAGTGGGGTTCCCGTTACTTCTTTTAAGTCTCTCTATGTGGCAGTCACTTCACTCCACTGTTGTGCACTATTCTCTATTAAACTCTGGTGAGCGAGTGAATCTAGTAATCTACAATCTTTCTCTCTCTCCTTTTATAGTGGCTACTCTACAACAGCTATTTCCTCGATCTGGTTTTTGTACATGGAAATCGATGAACATGGTGCGTATATATAGGGTTTGAGCTCACTAATGAGACTGGCGGAGAAAATCATGAACCAGGGTACTTGAAATTATACACTTTACAAAAACATGACTCGCCTGCCATCAACAGGTTTCCATGTCCACGTTTATCAGAGATTCTCCCGCATTTTAAACTATCTTTTTCTTTTTCTTCATTATTTCATAAGTAACTTGCATGTTCTTTTTATTAATAATTTATTATTTTTAATTCTTTTATGGTATAATTAATTATTATACTTATTAATTTAAATATTAATTTATAAATTAAAAATATTTGAAACTAAAATAATTTTTAAAATATTTTAATTTGAACCACTCTAACAAGTATTTCTATCTGATGTTTTCAGATATTTTACTAGTATTTTTATTAAAATATTTAATCTATAAAATATTATTATAATTATTATGATAATAATAATTTATAATTTTTATTTTAACAAAATTTAATATATATAATTTTAATTTGAATTCATAAAATAATAATGATAATATATTTTAATAAACTTTTTCATATTTTTCGATATACGTATATTATATTTTATATTTTATTATTTTTAAAATAAATATATAAACACATATCGTATATGTATTATTAGTAACTAAAATAACTTTTAGTAAGAATCATTTTTCATACTAATCATTAATATTAATTATCAAAATTTTCACTACTAAAAAATTAATCTTTAATTATAAAAATAATTTTTAAATAAGTCTCTGACTCTAATTTTATAACTAAAATAGATTTTAAGAATTTTGTTGCAATGTTTTTATATTTAGTGTAATTCATCCTTACTGTTATTGTTATAAATACAACAAGGTACTAAAAACATTTTATTGTGGATTTTACACATTCATATGCATGCTTGGAGTTATTCGCTTGCTTATATTTCTAGATTTTTTATATTGTAATAATGTAATTTTATTTAATCATTTCTTGTTTTAACAGTGTGAATTAAGATTTTCGTCTCTTTATCTTAATCTTGAATCTTGTTCATAATTAAACTTAATGTTTAAGTTAATGAAAAAATATATTTCTTTTAATACTTGGAAATATCATTAATAATAATAATAATAATAATACAACTAATTTTAAGGTATTATTAACATAAAAACTAGGTTAATACGGTAAAAAATATAAATGATTATAATTCAAGTATTTTATATTAAATAAAACTAACTAGCTGAACTATTGGTTAAAGAAACAACAGTATTCTTTATTAGAAAATGTTGGATAATATGATTTTTAATTCAAATTCTATCATAAAAAAATAAAAATTATAGCTGTTAAAATGGGTAATCTAGTTTGACCCGATTCAACCTATCATAAATTGATCATTTAGTGAGTCAACCTAACCCGACTCGCTTATTAGCGAGTCAACAAATTCAAACCCGACCTGACTCACTATTTGTTGGTGGGTTAAACGGGTTGACTCACGGATTTACTTAATTAAGAAAATACAATTTTTTTTTCAGTCAAAACTAAATTATAATTTTAATTAAAATCTAAATAAACTTTAATAGAATCCAAATACAAACCAAAATCACAAAAATACAAATTATCTTATGTGTTGGCTAAAAAAAATAATCTAACATGACCTAAATGCAAAGCTTAACTTAATAAAAGAAATACTTATATAACCTTTTATTTACAGATTGGTGAGCCAATCCGGCTTACCATAGGTTCAACTCGGATAAGCCGGATTCTAGGTAAGCTAGGTCAAAAATCAACTCATATTGAAATTTATAAAAAAATTTCAACCCAATCCAACCTGAATCCGTGATGAGCCAAATTTGCTCACGAGTTTCGATCCATTTTTACATCTCTAATAAAAACATTACATTTATGTTTTAACTTACTTTTACTATTTATAAACTTTTACATGAATCATTAAACCATTTTTTTTAATTTGAATCCTTGAATTAAAACATAAAATGTAAGTTTTGAGAGTTCTTTTTGACATTTTAAAACTATCAGAAAATAATAAGTTAGTTTTAGAAACTTAAGGTCTCAATGTGAAGAATCTACGTAATAAGAATTAATTAGAAAATTAATTTACAAACATGTTTAAAATTTCAAACTACAGTTATGTTTACTCAGTGGTCTAATCGTGTCATTCCCAAGTCCTAACTTTCTGATTGACTAAAAAGGTTTGTTTGACCGCATAACACCGACAAAAGAAAGTTCCGTGAAAGATAATTAATACTTTAATTTAAAAATAAAATAAATAAATAAAATTAATCATTGTTTTACGGACACTGACTTGAAAATGTTTTTGCAAGCATCCTGACATTTACACTTAGAGGTACTCAGAACCAAAAGGAAGGAAACATCTCAGCCATGAGAGTAAAAAGATCTTACACAACTCTAATTGAAGAGAAGTTGGAGGTGGAAGAATATTACATGACAACACATCTTATGTCTACTTAGGTCGCGAAAGAACAACTGATAATGATTTACTTTTATATATAAGAAATGTATGATTAGTTACATATATAACCAATTATACATGTATGAATAGTTGTTCTAATTAAATAAATAGATAATGAATTACATTCGATGCTTAATTCATTATTCTATTATTTTAAAATAAAATTTTACTATTTTACAATTTTACCAAATTATAAAAAGTATAATGCATACTTTTTTTCTTTGATATTTATCTTGCACAATTTCTATAATTATTGTCTTTTTCTCTCCTATATTTCGCACTTTCAACTCATCTTTAGTAAATCAAATTAAAACTAATTATTATAACTTTTAAGTCTCCGAAAAGATTTATGGCTTTTTTTTTCTTATAACATGTTCTACTTTTATTTGTAATCAATGTTCTGAGTATGAATGACAACGTGTCGGAATGGGAACGAGTTTCACTATTTCATATCTATTCTCTCAAAATTTCATCATTCATGTATCAAAATTCAATGGGTATCAAACTTTTGTCTCATCTCCATCCCCACCAAGTAACAGGTATAATCTCGTACCCATACTCATACTCTTACTACATCAATATTAATTTTTAAATGTTTGTTTACTTCAATTTTTTAAATTCTAAAACTTGATCAAAATGACACAAAGAATAAATAATAAACATAATAATAAATTGTTTAACATAGATTTTGTATCTTTTGAACTCCAATATATATTGGATGATGATAAAAAGATATTCATAGCAATTACATTAAATTTTTATATTGTAGTAAATAAAAGTTATTTATACATTTATAGTAAAAAAATTAAGTATGATTGACAATGAGTTAGAAAATAAAAAATAATTAGATAAAATATATCAAAATAATATTTTACATGACGAAAATAAACAACAAATACAAATATTAAAAAATTAGCAAATGTGTGTCTTATAAACAATTTGAAAGAGTATTGAAAGGAATCACACAAAGGAAAACAAATGTATAATTAAGGGTATGATAAGATGAAAAATACCTTAGAGATCCAAGAAAACTTTTCAAATATCAACACATACTCAATGGTTGAGAAATAACAAAAATTGTTTTAGCGAAACAAAAGAGTTCTTCAGATGAAACAAAAATGAATAATAATAAGTAAAAAATATATATTATCTAGTAAATAAAAGGTTTATGCTATTAAACACTTAAATTGAGAGTAGTAAACATTCTCATATGAAAGGAAAATATACAATAACTAAAAATATTTCGAATGTGAGACGTAAAAGAATTTTAATTGACATAGATCATTTTAACATAATTACATAAAAGTAAAAGTTATGATAAAATGAAAAATATAATGGAGATGTCAATAAGTTTCATGACAAACCAAATAATGTGAATATTTTAATAATATAAACGGGAACAAAGATATGGTGGGGACAGATATTATGGTGAGGATATGTACATCTACATACCCAATTGAAAAGGTCAGGAATTCCTCATACCCATATCCAGTTAAATCAAGAATTCTTCGTTAAAACGGAAATGAGTTCGAGTAATACCACGAAAATAAATTTATTTGTTGTCTTTAATTTCAAGAGTGAATCATTTCTACATTAATATATATATATATATATATCATTTGGTACAATTAATCCTCATATTTGATTCTTTATTCATATTATAATTAGTATCAATAATACATGACTCTAACTTATATAAACAATTGATACAATCTCTAATTTAAAATCGTAAAATAATAAATTTATGAATTTTTTTTCATATAAAATATTTAACTTTCTTATTTAAAATCGTAAAATAATAAATTTATGAATTTTTTTTCATATAAAATATTTAACTTTCTTATCATTATTTAACGTGAGATTTACACTCAATTAAATTTTACCAAATTTAATTGACTAACAAGCTTATTGGAAAACAAATTAACCTAAACTTTTGTTTAATATTCACCAGTGTAAGCAAATCCCCCCAGTTGGTTCTTCACAAGAGTTCTTTTACAATTTCATCAAAGAAAACATAATTTCTTTAATAATTCGAAATAGTTTAAACTAAATTTGGGTCTTGAGATTTAACCTTTGTTTAATTTAGCAGAGAAATAATTTTCATAAATAAAAATAATGCAATTATAAAAAATAGAATGAAAAAAAAATCACATAATTTTAAATTAAATCTTTTTTTTGTCACATAATTATTCATTGAATAAGATAGATTTGTATATATATTAGAAAAAAAAATTATCAATTGTTTTACGCAGTTATCTAATCATGTATTAAAATAGTTACTATGATACTTTTAAAATAACTATTGTAAAGATTAATAAATTTATCACATATAACTATTTATGATTGAATAAAGTGAATACCGAATTTACACGCAGAGAATTCATAGCTAATTTTATAAAACATCGCAATCCTGAAAAACAGCGCAATCCTAAAAATAATAACAAAATATTTGTTTCATAGTTCTTACAAATATTACATATTAATTATTTTATTCGCCCAAAATAAAATCACATTAATTCCTCGATGTAAAATTGCATGAAAACTAATTCTTAAATTTCAGAATAGTAAGTGACTCACACTACATGTGTCTATATATTTAGGGTGGACCCTTATTTATCTTTGGATAAACTTTAACAAAAAAATTCTTTATAATCAAATTATTTCCCTAAATACACTGTAGCTGACATTGAATTCGTGGCTGGATACGTGCACAATTATATGCCATAGTTTAATATTAGGATAAGGCTACATGCATTTGATTTCTTATATTTATAGCTTCATTATTCTATGAAGTACACATCCATTATTGCCTGATATTTTTATTAAATATAATCATCAATTCAGCACATAAATTATCATTTTTTATAACTTTATTTTTTGTATTATGTGTTAAAAAGTGATTGTGTCTGTTGGTGCATGGCCACAGTTTTTGAGGGGATAAAATTCTCATCTTTACAAATTTGTCGCCATTATTATATCTTAAGAAATGATCAAACAATGGAAGTGATTGTGTCTGTTGGTACCTTGTCACTGTTTCTGGAGGAATATATAAAATCCTTTATGAACATAATAAGCATTCAAATCGCAATCTATGTATATCGGATCCTTATGAATATCATAATCAAAGTTCATTCTTATGTTATAGTAGTGAAATATATAAGTTTCTTTTAGAGTTTTCATTAATGTATAGATATTTATATATTTACTCATTTTTTAATCATATATTAATAAGCATATTCTTTAAAATATATATCATTAAAATCTTTAGTACAATAAGACTGAATGGTAAATCATAACTTTGGTTGCTTTCACTATCGTAAACATAACATCCCATCTTTATGATCAACAAGCATCAATCGTATTATCATACATATATTATAATTATGCATATAATATAGTAAATTCATATGTCATCACGCATTATGATATTATGATAGGAGTGTTGTCAAAGAAAACTTTAAATTATTATAAATAAGCTTTACCGGTAATTTTTTTTTATCAGTATTGAATATTTTGTATATAATAAAATTCAGGGTATTTCTATCCATTTACGATATATGTACATCACTAGGATAACATAACTAAAAGGTCCTTCATTATACTACAAGATTTATTTCCTATTTTATAAAATATACTTTTTATAATATGGAATTGACCTTTACATCTGAAAAAAAATAACTTATACTCTTCATTATGTGAATCTTTATTATGGTGATTATTTTCCAATCATATTCTTTCGTGACTCAATTCTAATGTGCATATAAGTTAAAAATAAAATGATACACTTTAAATTAAGAGGTCAACCACCACCATATTCATGTCTTGAAGTCATATGTTATGTTTCTTTTTATAGCTCGCTAACTTTTTACCACCAACACTTAACATATTTAAATCTACTAACCTTTTATATGTTTTCAATATCAATATCAATATCAATTAACATATTTAAATCTATTAAGCTTTAGTATCTTTCAAATAATATCAAGGTGACATAATTTTTTTAATTGTATTAAATTTATGAATATTTTTATCTTCTAAATAAAGTAAAATTACAATGATAATTTATCAAAATTGTAAGGTGTAAAGAGGTAGGATTTCACTAGGGAAATAAAACACCAATGAGACATGAGCCTAATTATATAAGGAATTGACACCAGTCTCAATCAAAAACCTTAAGGTCATGACTTTATGAGTTTTTATCCTTATATAGTGCTCTACTTTCTCATTTCTAACCAATATGAAACTTAGACTCAGGTTTCTAACATAATTTTTTTATAAAATTCAATAATTATTAATTATTTTTATGTCGGAGCATATAATCTTAAGAATATCAAAATAGTTATCAATCATGCCTGCAGTTATTAATTATTTTAAGAATTGTTAAGAGAAACTAATATAAACACGGACTTAATAATTGGTGGGTATTACCACTTCTCACCTACCATTCATGAATGAGGAAGTTTGAAATGCACTGATATACACAAGTTTTGTGCATAAAGTAGTGTAGACACAATCTTATAAATATTTATAAATCAAGTTCTGCTGCGCCGGTACTTGCTTCACCCACTTTCCTTTTCCCTTATTTCAACCTAATTGCCCAACAATTCTACCAATAAAACATATTCTTGTCGAGTAAAAAATCACCCTCATCAATGATTCTTTCAACTATTAATTTACATGAAAAGTCTTAATGATTAATTTATTAGTTAGCACAATCATCTTTCATAAATTATTTTAATTAATTTAGATATCTATTATATAATGGTATATAAAAATTATAATAAAATAAACTTTTAAATCTTGTTTAATATTACAAAATCATAGATACACGTATACTACAAGAAAATTTTGTTTTAAAAATCAATTTTAGTGACTAAAAAATATATACAAAATAAAAAATTATTTATTAAAATAGTTACTATTATGAATAAAAAATTATAATTGATTGCTAAATTGGTCACTAATTAATTAGGTATTAATTTAGAAACCAATTCTTTTGGTAGCAAAAACTTGATAGTTAATGTTTAATGATCAATTTTCTTTGGTGGCTAAAACTTTGATAACTAAGTTTTAGAAACCAATTTAAAGACCAATTATATTTTTTTTATTCATAATAGTGACTATTTTAGTAACCAATGATTTTTTATTTTGTAAATTGATATCTTAATTAGTCACTATAGTGATTAACTTTTAGTCACTAAAATTAGTTATTAATGAAGCATTTTATTGTAGATATGAGATTTTTTTACTCTTTTGTATTATAATATGTGATTTTAGTAAGTGTGAGATCTTTAATACATTCTTTAATGATAAAAAATAGATATATAATTGAGATTAACTATTTGTGGTTGATTTAAGAATAGAGGGTTAAGTATGATTTTAGTAATCAAATTTATATGTGAATTTAGAATTCGCTCCTCTCTTAAATTTTAATACATTTTGATCTAAATTTTAAAAATGAATAGATATAATTCTTTTAACCTAATAACATTAACTTTTTTACTCTTTAATAGTTGTTCCGTATTGATATTTGAGTTTAAATGTATCAAAATAGTGTAAACAATTCAAACGTCACTTTAAAATGCGTTTGACACGTCAACAAAATTTAGTACAATTGGTTTATGAGACATTTATTTTTTAAATTTATCGACCATATTAAAATTCGAGACAACGATAAATTCCGATTTCACATCTAAGTTTAGGTACTAAAAACATATTTAACAAAAAATTAAATGACATAATAGATCTAGTAGTGTCTCACCAGGATAAATTCCAAATTTTATTTTAAACAAGTAAATTGTAAATTTAGCCTAACTTTACAAATAGGATTGCCTCTAATTACATAATATAATTTTGACAAAAATATTTATCTAGTTTAAAATTATTGATTATAGAATTAGTTACTAAATTTTATATATCTATAACATTCCTCCTTTTTACTATATACATTTTCTTTACAATTTTATCCTTTAAATTATAATTTTTAAATTAAAACAATTATCTTATTATTTATACTTTGAGACGATTAATTTAAAATAACCTAATTATCTACAATAAAAAAAGTAGATAATTTTAATAAAAATATTTTTTTCAGATAATTTTATAAATGGATCTGCTAACATGTTTAAACAGCTATCAAATTTTTGTTTCTAAGAGTGCAAACGTTATGGATTAATAAAAAATATTAAAAACTTCATCATAAATTGGAAAGGGTAATTATTTGAAAAGAATCAAATTAATCCAACTTTCAAAGACGAAAATGATTTAAAAATATTGATTTTCTTTAAAACGAATAACTGAACTGAAAACCTATATATTATATATTTTATTTGCCATCATTTTAGAAAACCATTGCAGAGTATTTATTGATTTTTTGGATGACTAAAATTCATTTACAAATATAACATACTACTACTTCTGATATATATATTATTTTCAATTACTTATTTATTGTAACATCTGAATTCAAAATCCGGTTTAAGAACAAATTTATCAAGTCAGGTGTTTAATTAAGATATTTATAATCTTTGTTGGAACTTGTTGATATATAAAAAAAAATAAAAGATGGGCTACATAGTTTGAATGGTCAATTAATTACCCTAGAACAGCCACCATATATCTTAAGCACCAACCACGCGGTTGCTTTGTTGGTAATGTGCATTTCAATTCATAATTATTACTATTATTATTATTATTATACTAATAATTATTATTATATCATTACAATTACATGGTGCACTTCAAATCTGTAATGAATAAAAAAGTGTGATTAAGAAGCCAAAACTGCATAAGAATTCTACTTAGAATTCAATTAGTGGAACCTGCTTATGTACATGCACGATTTGACTTCGTTGTTAATTGACAATTAAGCCTCCTTGTTAGATTCTTTTTAATTGTTTATACAACATATTAAGTATGGTATATAAAGAAAATTACACTTTATCATAATTGATAACCTATCATCTTCAACATTACTTTCTCTTTTACATTATTTACAAATAGAACTTTGTTTCATCTCATTAATCTAATGTAAAACTTAGCACAAAAAATCAAACAACCAACGAGAATTACGGAAGTAATGTTTTAAATAAATAGACGTATTTTACAAGTAACTTTGGTAATGATTTAAGATTATAATATGTTATCTTCTTTTAAATTATATTAATCTATTTGTAGACTCATAGTTACCAACTTTACATACCAATCACATGTTTAGTTCTGAACCATTCACCTAAGTGATTACGACATTAGCAAGATGGGTTTCAAATTCTTGTAACCCTAGGACAATTATTTATATCTCGTAACCCTAGCACGTTCTTTTTTTCCTTTTAAAAAATGATAATATACAAATTCCATCAAATAATTGCTTTGTAACCAAGAACATTCAAAGAGGAGCAATATGTTTCTTTTAATTCCCAGAATATATATTATAGAAATGGTGTAATGCTTAATAATTATTTTCAGGGATCTTTCCCTTGATTACTATTTCTTCCTGTACCCCATAATTTTTTCCTGCACCCTTTTAGTATAATCTAAATGACTTAAATACCCTTCATTTAACCTAGTCGTTGCAGCTCCATCATACACATCCACATATCCAAAGGTGCATTGGTCAAAAGGGTGTGGAGAAGAAGTGCTTCGTCCATTGTTGTGTGTCATTGTGATGGTGAGAGATAAGTTTTGCATCTCCATTGCTATATTTGGCGTGCAGTGTTACTGGAATATGAGAGATACGATTTTAATTACATTTAATTTTTTAAAAAATTATTTTAAAGTAAATTTTAAATAAAAAAATAAAAAATAAAGAAAAATAATATATATTAATTACATAAATAAAATAATTACAAAAATACTTATAAAATAAATTAAATTAAAAAAATAAAACTTTAAACTAAATATATATATATATATATATATATATATATATATATATATATATATATATATATATATATATTATATATCTTGACTCTCGTTCCGTTAATATATATTTACATATTTCGGAAGTTGACAAAATATATATATATATATATATATA
>Ga0099822_1003948_pt1 | contig 19196 bp, 8 predicted proteins | sample CowpeawhiteBW_FD_76839 | JGI IMG/M metagenome (GOLD analysis project Ga0099822, IMG submission 76839) | Root nodule microbial communities of legume samples collected from California USA - Cow pea white BW | ecosystem: Host-associated > Plants > Roots > Nodule | place: USA: California | collected...
ATGAAGTTGGCAAACTTTGATGGCAAGTCCTGTATGATTCAAATTTTATTGTTAGTGCATTAATTATTTTCATTTAATTATATGTAAATTGATATGATAATACTTGAAATGATAAAAAGAATTCGTAAGACATATACCAAGTGACTGGCTTTGCTTTGATACTTTGTCAATTTGATTGAAAATATAGATCCTGTTTCTTGATGACTGATACAACACATAAATGTTGACAAACTCCTTGGTGTACAACCACCTTTAAACATGATTATGTGAAATAAAGAATTTCCCAAATACTGAAACCGCATGTGAGAGCGTGTGAGGTGTCTGGGGCGCAGTGTGTGAGGGAGGGATATGAAAAAATTGTGCACCTGTTCTTTGTTTTAGTAAGTAATACGGGTGCGGGCTGGCCTGTTTTGGCTCGCGGGTTGTCCTGACGGGTCAGCGAACTTGACGGTCGGGCTTTTTCGAATTGGCAGATTGAATTTTTTATTCCGATCTATACTTTTTCTCTTGGGCTAGTGGACTGGTCCGTCGAACCCGACCCATTTTGATATCCTTAGGTGATGATAGATTCTTTCGTCATATTTTTTGAATCATCAACCTTTCCATTCTAATATTTTCATTAATATTTTGAGATAGAAAAAGTTCTCAAATCTTTCATTCAATTAGAAAAAGAAAATATGATACAATAATATAAAATATAATGGTATATTTTTTTATTTTAATATTTATGTTTTATTTAATACGATTTTTCAAGTTTTTTATTTTAATTTAATTTCATTTTATTTAAAAAAAGTTAATGTGACTATGTTTGTTAAATTTGTGTTAATATCTCCTCGGTTTTTTCCTCTTTCTCTATCCCTATCTCAGTCTAAAGTCACTGAAAATATTCAAGTAGACTTTTTATTTATAGAGTTATCTACTATAGCATGTGTTTATCCAATGTGACTTATAAATTGGTTAATTGAAATTTCAAGTTTCCAAATTTTGTTACTGAAAAAAATGGTCGAGGAGAGGGAACATTTGGATATCAGACTTTTCAACAACATCTTGCAAATTAGTAAAACAATAAAATCCTTATCCAAATCAAACAAAAAACATTTATAAAAAAAATCTCAGAAAGATAGATCCATAATATATATTACATAAATATGCAAAAAAATAATATAATGACTTCTATGTTACCTCTTTAGTATAAAAAAACTCATTCTTCGTCGAGAAAGAGAAAGTAAAGGGAAAAGTAAATTTTTTGCCCATTTTTTTGTCATAATTTGATTTCATTTTCAAGACCAAGAAAATATCCCAAATAGAGTTAAAAGTAATAATTTAATAATAGGGGTATGAAACTAGAAGAAGAACAATGAAGCAAATGGAAAGAACCACATAGCTTCAAGTGATATTGTAAATTAGGCCAAGGCAATAGGAGTTGTTGAAGTTAAGCCTCATCACCCCATCACATGTGTTTTTTGTTCCCAACTACTTGCTAATGCAAAGTCATCACATTTTGTCGAGAATAATAAGAAGCAAGTGTGTGCTGACGTGATTATTCCTACTCTTGTTTTTGTGGCCAAGAGAGTCTCTAGGTTGGGTCAAAATAAAGTTACTATAAAACTAAATGCCTTTCACAAACTAGGCTCAAATCTTAATCCCAGTCCCATGAACCCATAACCAAAAAAAAAATAAGAAAAAAAATGAGACATAACCCAAGACATTAGAGTTATAACAACCATGGACAAAGGATACAATTATTTGAGATTTGTGATTTAGGTATTCTGGTAAGGAAATGAAGGGAGGGAAAAGGAAAAAAAAAGTTGAGCTAAGAATAGAGAGTTTTTGGTTGGTAAGTTAACTTGGGAATAAAACAATAGAATGAGTGAGGTCAGAATTGTCACTTTGACATTCACATTCCCATGTTATCAACCTCTAAACATTGTCAACACAAATTTAATGGAATGAACCACATTGACTCCTTTTAAATAAAATAAAGACTAAATTGAGTGAATGACTTAGCTAAACCAAGATGGATGAGTGAATTGGTTATGAAACCCTTTCACAGAAGATTTCTTTTCTTTAAGTTCTTTTTAAGATACTTTCAATTTGAAAACTGAATGTGAATAATTTTGAGAATAAATATCGATAAAAGATTGATAGTTTTATAATTAAAGAAGACAAGGTAGGAGTAGAAAAACACAAGAAGATTTATATTGATTCTTATCATCATTGATTGAACATCTAGTCTTAGTTTTTCAACCTTATAAACATTAGTTCCATTATCAAATAAAGTTTATAAAAGAAACACACACTTACAAATTCAATAACACAAAATTTAACTCTTGAACAAACTTAAGAAAAATTCAAGCTCCAAGAGGATATCAATCTCTATCAACTCTTGATATGAAAAGAGGATACAAGCTTATCAACTCTTGACAAAACTCAAGAGGATTTTATCCTTTACAAATCTTTATCACCTAAGAGGATATATATCTTATAAACTCTTACAATAACAATAAACAAACAAACATTGAAAATGCTCCACCAAAAACTAATACATAATAACTAATATATAATATCACTAGAACACTTTAACAAAAATAACAAGAAAGAGTTTAGAAAAATATTCATCACAACAAAAGCAATCACAAGTATCTCGTTCACAACACAACATTTTCTTTGGATTCTTCATAAATCTTTTAAAGCACTCTTGAATGAATGAAAAATCTCTAAAAATCTCAATTGAATTCATTCAAATGATTGCTTAAGTTATTTTGAACATTGAGATGTATCCTAAAACATTTATTTAAAACTAATATTGATGCATTTAATAGATTATTACAAGGTGCTAATTGATTATTTTAACTAAAATTTGAAAAATAGTTAGAACGTCTCTATGTAATAATCAATTATAGCATGTGTTAATCAATTAAACACACTCATTGTTTATTGCTACATTAAGAGCCAAGTGGTGACAATAAAGAAAGGTAAGAAGGTCATGAAACACTTAGTGTGAGTTAGTAGTTTATCAATCACAATACACCCCTACAATTCTTGTTATCATTGTGTTGCACTTATTAGGCCATGCGCGTGCCCGATATTCAATAGGTAATTTCATCAAGTGTATGCTGCAAATCATACACCATCTGTAAGGGATATGAAAATCATTAAACTTTGTTTCATCTAAAATTCTTACACCATAAAGAATTTTAATTACAAAGTTTAACCTCTCAATGATGCAGTCTCGAGTACTTTCACACACACCATAAAAATGGAAAAAAATTATTTTAACTGAATTTAGTGTTATCAGAACTAACAAGTGACTTATTTTATCCATATGAACCTTATTCCTGGGATCTTCGATCACAAAGGTTAGGTTACATCACTTGTTTGTTTGCAAGTGGCTTCACTCTCATTCCACTCGATGTTTCTAATATCGTGTTTATTCTTAGGGTTATGTCAAAGGATTCGCTAAATCCCTTTTGACTTCACTGGAAATAGTTCCACTCTTTAGTTATAGCTATTGTCGATTGGCATAATTGTAACATCTCAGGCAGATATTACTTAATAAAAGAATTTATATTTGAAAATAAAATTCCAACATAATTATGTTTCCCAAAATGCGGGAAAATTTAAAACTTTAATCGTAGCGAATTAAAATTAAGTCATAAACCATTTAATACAAGTTTTAAATCCACAACCAACTAGTTATTAAGATTACAAGTTCCAAAACATGTCTTTCATAACCCTAAATATCTAGCCCTCGCTCTGTCTCTATTCCTCGCCATCAGCACCTGGATTATCATCTGCTCCCATGTGACAAGTCACACGATCATCGCCAAATACAAATAAAAGGGGTGAGCTCAAAGAAATAAACAAGCACAACAATAGCATAAACCCCTCACCCAAAGCATTCTAACTTAATAGAATACATGTTCTTAAACCCTTCTTGCCCAAGAAATTATGAATTCATTGTCTCATAGCCCATATGAGACTAGACTATTCATTCATTTCATAATCACACTTGACCATGGCCTTAGGATATTTCATGCTTCCACGAACCTGCTCGCTCGTGGTCCAACCTCTACGAACCTCCTCGCTCGTAGTCCTACTTCTAAGAACATCCTCACTCGTAGTCCAACACGCATGATCCATCTAGTTATGAACCTTCTCGCTCACAACAACTCTCAAGTGTGAGCACAGAACATACGAACCTCCCTGCTCGTATCCTCACATGAGAGTATCATTAATATGAATGTCCTCGCTCATATTAATTAAGCGTTCCATCACCAATCACGAACCTACCCGCTTGTGATAATGCCAAGCATATCCTGGCCCAAGGTCGTTATCTCCAAACATGCAAAACACTTAAAATCATCAACCTGACCTATATGAGATTAGCACATACTCAACCATGGTCATAGGGATTTCATATGCTTCCACGAACCTGCCCACTCATGGTTCAACTCTATGAACCTCCCCGCTCGTAGTCCAACACGCATGAACACCTGCTATGAACCTCTCCGCTCGTAACAGTCTCGAGTGTGAGAACAGATCATACGAACCTCCCTACTCGTATCCCCACACAAGAATACATATAATATGAACCTCCTTGTCCGTATCCATCATGCGTTTCTAACTCCATTATGAACCTCCCGGCTCGTAATTCATCCAAGCATATCCTAGACAGAAAACCCTCACAAAGAGCCATGCAAAACACACAACAATGCAAACTTCCATAACACTATCGCCTGGCGCAGCCACTAAGCCGCCAGGCGAAAACGCACACCGCTTGGCGGTTCTCATACACTGTCGGGCGCCACACGCTTCAGAATTCCCCTGTTAGTAGTTATCGCCTAACGGTCCAATCCGTACCAACAGGCGCCACACTAGTAACGTGAGTTTACTGAGTAAATCATTGTAAAACCCATTTTTGCTATCCCAATTAATAAAAAGTATATTATTATATACATCTTCTAAACATATTAACCTTTTATTACACCTTCATTAAATAATTCAATGACTTTAATTTATTTTTATACATCTAAAGTACATATTACTATATAATATATATTATTCTTACAAACACCCATATGATATAAATTATCAAATCCCCGTGAGATATAATATCTTAACCATTTAATAAAATATTATAATCTATGTTATGTATAATAAATTTATTATATACGAACTTCCCAAATTGCATCACACATACACCTTTATAGCATATGTATTTTTCTTTTCATATATAATAATAATTTTCACCTTGTTTATAATGGTACTCATACAATTTAAACTATATTATACGTAACATATAAAATAGAAGTATTTTATACTTTCCACAAGCAATAGCTAATATTTATATAATAACACCTTTCCTTTTATATACATAATTAATTTAATATAAACTAATATTGTACTTACTAGATTTATAGTACAATATATATAAACATTATATTTTAGTATGACTTATATGCTACACCTAATAGAATTATCCCGCAGCAAGGCTCCTCCAAAAAAATTAATCACAACCTAAAAATTTCATAACTAGAAAACTTGAAAATTCAGAAATCATCTCCTTATCATTATATATAATTTTAAATAAACCAAATTAGCAAAAGTGCCACTCTTTGGTGTTGACAACACTTAAACCACAAAATTTCCTTTTCATACCCAAAACGTTATAAAAATCATTTTAGCACCACAAGTTATAATTGTTATTGATTGTTATATAAAGAAATCCCAAAAATAATTGTGAACATTCTTTTAGCTTAAAAAAACCAACCATAGCCATAACATAAGTTAATACTATAATAGATGAATCTTCAATAGTTACCAAAATCCCGTGACTACCTTTCAAATTTGCACCTTCCCAAATTGTTATACATGATAGATAGAATATTAACACTCCCACACAATAAAGAAAATATTGCTTTTCTATAAAAAAAATGCATATACATTTTTTTTCTTTTATTTACCCCGATTCGTTAGTTTAAATATCTCCAATTAATAATATTTATATACACTATATATAATTTCTAACCAGGCCTTTTTATTGTCTTTTAATGTAACCATAACAAAATCACAACCACTTCATCTTTATTCCATTGAAAATACCAAGACCGGATAATCACAAGGTTTACTTTCCAATGCATAAAAGAAACCTCTACATAAACTCACCCATAAAAAAATGCATCAAACCTAGAATAAAGCAAATTACCAATCCTAAAATGCTTAATTCACTTTCGCAACTCCAAACATAACGACCCAACACCTGACTCGTTTTCTCTATACTAATATATATTATAATACAATTGTTACAGTACATTTAGATGTATAATAAGAACACTGAAAATCCAAGGGTTTAAACTTCATATATATTGTGGTATACATCGACGCTCTACTACACACTTATTCAGATTCACATGATTTTTCATAAATCCTTATTAAAATCACAAGACATCACATATTCATATAAGAGAAAAAAAATCATGTTAGCTCCCTTTATCTGGAATTCTCACTCTAATTGTGCTCATAACATTCCTTTTTGCCTAAAATTGATGTACATTTAGCCCCTCCCACTTGACACTCTTTCTAACCTTTTCACTCTCTCCTTGGCTCTATTTTCGGTGCTCTCACATTCTCCATTAATTAAAACATTAAAAAGAACCTATCTCAGGTTCTCAAGATTCAAACCCACCACATACAATTTCAAAGCAAGTGCATAATCAATTCAACCAACTTTTATGATAATTCTTATATATATATAGGATTATATTATCACTCATTATGGTCCAGTATTTTATTAAAACTAATAAACAATCAATTAACACATAATTGATATACACATGACTCAAATCCAAGTCCTCTCAACACAAGCAAGTACTTTTAACCACTTGAACTAGTACTATTTCTTGTCTTCTATCTCTACATTAATTAACTTAAAGATTCCTGCTGTCGCATTTATTAAATAAATAAATATTTATTTATTTATTTAATTTTCTGAGTTTTACAATAATCCATTGAATCTCTTAAATATCTCATAAGTATCAGTATTCCTAATTAGAATATTAAGTGTATATTCTCAATCTACCTACTGCATAAGCAATATCTGGTCTAGAAATGCATTAAAACAATAAGCTCCCAAATATTTGGGCATACTAAGGTTGAGAAAAATAATTCTCCTCTATTTTTCTTTAATTCAAAGTTAACATCATAAGGGATATTTTAAATCGATTTTATAGTGTCACATTTAGAGCTAAACAAAACCTAAATTATTCCCCCTAAAGAAGTTTAGGAAAAATGACTCAGAATCGAATCCAAGGAAATGGTGCATATCGAACATAGCTTGTATAATTACATCTTGATAAAAATGAAATAAAAGAAAACAAATGGGGAAAAAGAAATAAAATAAAGAAAAGAAACTAAAAGAAAGTGCTGAATTTTTATTCAATTAACAACTAAACTAAATGCATGAATGAACGTATGTCATGAATGCAATGCATGGGTAAAATCTAATGGAATGAGCAATGACAAAGCTTCTAAAGGGTAGGGGTGGCCATGGCCCCCCCTTTTTTTATTTTTTTTTATATTATATGTAATTTAGAAATTTTCATTTTTTTTCAAAATTTTTAAATTATATGCAATTTATATTCAAAATTGATGGTTTTAAATTATGTGTCTTTTTATTTTTTTTATAAAATATAAATTTAATAATAATGAATAATAAAATATAAAATCAATTATAATAAAAAATAAAAATATTTATTAAGATATATTTTATTTTCTTCTTTTATTGTCTTTTTGAGTTTTCTTTCACTCTCACATGTTTTCTTTTTATCTTTTAAAAGAAAAAACAGTTGAACACAAACTCATTATGTTTTTTAGTTTGTTTCATTTGTTTTCTTCCATTACTGAAGAAAAAAAGTTAATTTCCCGGTCTCACTTGATCCTGGAATATTTGTTTAATAATTAACATATTTTTTAATAGTTAATATACTATATGTTGTTTCATAACCACCTTTTAATTGTTGCTTAATTATCATAGATTATTTGTTACGAACTCTCAATTTTTGATTAAATTGTGATAACTTATTTTTTTATTTTAAACTTTTTTTAGGAACTCTCAATTTTTTATTAGAGTGTGATAAATATTAATGAAAAATAAAAAAATAGATTCATTTTTGAAAGTGATAAAAGGGAAACTATTTCTGTAGATGAAAAGAAGACAAATTCAACTTCTTTACATATTCTGAAACATAATACTAATGATCATACCGTTCAACTAGATGATTTTTTTCTTAATGTTCAACAAATTAAAGGTGAGAAATTTCGTATTAATTCTTTTGGAAAGATTTTCATATTTAAGTTGAAAAAAAAATAGCTGAAAATTTTAGTTTTGATTTAATTATTGGTGAGTTCAAGAATTTGAAATAACAATACTTTAGATATGTGTGATTTGTTTTCTAGTTATAGTTGTACTAAATTATATATTAACTTTTATTATATTAGTGGAAATAATTAAAAATATTAATTTTGAGTATATTATTTTGGCTCTCCCAAAACTATTGGCCAAGATCCGCCACTAGGAATGGGGATGGTGAATTGACTAAAATGTTGAATGAAGAAGTGTCTAGATGAATGCTGAAGGCATGAAAAGTTTATGAAAATGCAAGCTGAAATATTCTAAAGCATTCTAGTATGAAAATGAATGAGAGCACCATGAATGCAACACTAATTGGATTTGTGATAGTAGAAGAACGTGGATGCACATATGGTTTATATGAACCTAGCATGATGATGAATCAATAAAGACCAGTCGATGACAATAATGTTAGAATAGACGAGACTAATACTCATAAACAAGAGGAGGCAGTGAATTGATTGTGACAAAAATTTACTTCTATTTGGTTCAAGAATAACTTTCAAGAACTTTCTTTAACCAATTAAAAAAGGAATTAATGTGATGCTCAATTTATGACCATTTAATCCTAGAATGCTTGTAAAAAGGATATGGAAAGAAATAAGAGACAATGGATTTTATACTGGTTTGATTATACATGAATCTACGTCCAGTCTTCTTCTAGCAATCCGAACTAGAAGGTTTCCGCTATATAAAAGAGTTTTACAAATATTACAAGTACTCCTTAATAATTCTAAACACTAAGATATCAAGATCTTGATAACCCTATCAAGAATTGCTTCCTAATGCAATGCTACACAAAATTGAATCAAGAACATCATCACATATGCAGTGATACCGAATTTTAAATCAATAACAAAAGTTAAGGAACGAATACACCTGTAAATTAAGCCGAATTTACATGATCATCCTAAGCCAAGTAAGAACATCATCACCGATCAATCTTTGAACAAATCTTGATGAAGTAGTTGAAATTGATTAATACTCACTCAAGAACACTCTAAGAACTCTTTGATCTCTTTTTTTCACTTTCAGAATTATGAAAATTGGGTTAATTCAATTCAAAGAGGCATTGGGTTCTTAAAACTATTTTTCTGTCATAATTAATTGATTACACCTTTTTAATGTAATTAATTAATTCGATATTGAATTCGATACCAATTGAGCAGACTTACATAGTTGATTACATTAGTAGCTCTAATTGATTAATATAACATTTTTTATCAAAGTTTAGTATTCCTTTCATGCCAAGGATACTTTTGATCAATTTTGTTGTGATTAATATGGTATTAAGATATCTAGCTTGGTTCACAACATCTCTAGACTCAATCCCACAATGATTTTAACTATGACATTACTATATGTGATTATTCTTCTATTGGGAATCATTAAAACTAGAATCTTGAAGCTTTGAAGATCTTGTACACTTTGTTCCTTTGAATAACAAATAAAAGCAAACAGAACAAAAATCTAAGAAGTATGACAATATTGATTTCAGCACAATACAACAACAGAACTTGCTCTATGATAGTAGTGAATCAGGAGATGCTCATGCAGAATGCTACTCAAAATGATTCTAAAATATAGCAAGAAAAATGCAAATGCAGATTCAAAGTTGTTTTTGTCAGATGTAAGACAAACACATGTGTAATTAGCTAAAAGCATGCATGAAACTAGATTGCAACATTAAACCCATCTGTGACAACAATGGTCAATATGTGGCTGTGGCAATAAAGAATTAGTCATGCATATTTATATAAGTGAGATTGAGTACATCAGTACATTCCAAATAAGAAGACTAAATGCTTAAGCATCAACAACCACCAAATGTAATTCAAGTTCTCTAGACATATTTGAACTTCCAACAACAACTCAATCAAATAGGTTAACATCCTTCTGTAGTGCAGATGTGGCATGAGTTACTTATGTAGATGCAAGTGCATGACAATAATGAATCAACATACAACAACAATAGAATTATAGCCCAGATTCACATCAGAATTGATTCACTGTAGATCTTTAAAGGCAAAACGTGTGTGGATGCAAAGATACTCTAAATTGGGTTAAAACATAGATGAATGAATGGATGTGAGATGGTGATGAAGGATTTCAGATGCACGTAGAATGCCCAATTGAAATGGAATATGCACTGCATGAAATACAATAGAGTTGCAATATTAATATGATTAGTAAAACCAAAAGTGGTAGCACTCAAAATCCAAGTGACAACATTTTAATTTAAAAGAACTAAGATTGATGCGAATGTAGATGCACAAATTAACTATGCATGGAAATGAAATTTCCTCCCAAAATCACTAACACGAAAATATGACTATAAACTATTTACTACAGGAATTTAAAGCAATAAAGAAAAGTAAAATAGGTGCAGAATCTTAAAATAGTGGAGTAAACTTAAAATTGAAATCCAGTGTAGTGAATGGACAATGGGTTCTCTACACTCAAGAAGACAACTTGATAATGTGTGCCCACTTTGGGGTCATATAGTCCTTAAAAGAAACCATTGATGTATGCAGATTTTACCCAAGATTAAATCACTGACTCAAAAACAAGAACTGAAACGAAAACTAGAAAGAACTAAAGGAATTTAAAAGCATCATAAATTTAAGGTTGAAACATAAAACTTCAAGAAAGAGTAAAGTAGCATAAACATAAATTGATAATCTGAAATGAAATTTGAACGATGTCTTTCATTACAAAATTGAAAAAGGATTACACGAGTTCAAGAGAAATGCTAAAATTAAAATGGTGAAAGGGAGCTCACTTATCAATCCCGGCCACTTTATGCTCGTCATCAACCAAATTGAACTACTCACACACTAAGGAAGAATCCTATATCTGAAGGCGACTTTGTGCTCATCAAATATGGAAAACCCTCTTACAATGCACTCTCTCTCCTTCGCATAAGTGTGACATCCCATTTAAATAGAGACAAATCTATTAAATAAAACATCACATAAATATAATATGAAATAGAGCATAAGACAAAAAGTATATATGTACCGACCATTACAGTTATCCATAAATATACTAGAAGAAAAGTTACGGTTTGCTGACAATAGCACCATAATTGCAGAAGGAATTGGGAGAGTATAACTCAATTGCAAGAATAGAAAGATGGCATACATGAATGATGTTTTATACGTAATAATCTTTTAAGCCTAGGGTAGCTGCTTGAGAAGGGATATACTATGTCCATGGAAGAGAATCAAATTCAAGTGTTTGACAACAAACAAAAGCGTCTATTCAAGGCACCTCTATCCAAGAACAGTACGTTTAAGATAAACTTAAACGCAGCCGCAATTCAATGTTTCTCAACTGTCAATGTTGTCGAAAAAAACTGGTTGTGGCATGATCGATATGGGCATTTAAACTTCAAGAGTTTAAACCAACTCAATAGCAAGAAGATGGTGGATGGTATGCCTATTATAAAAATTCCCAAGAAGATTTATGAAGGATACATGGTTGGTAAACAACCAAGGAAGAAATTTCAAAATCAACACATCAAAGAGCTAAACAGCCATTGGGAGTGGTACATTCTGATGTATGTGGACCCTTTGATATGTCGTCTCTCGGAGGTAATAGATATTTTCTAACTATAAGACCTGAGAATTTAAATAATTAAATAAATAATTATTTAATACATGCGGATAGTAGAAGCCTTTATGGCAATTAATGTTAATTATTGTGACGTGGAAAAGTACTAGCTCAAATGGTTGAGAGTACTTAATTGTGTGAGAGAACTTGGGTTCAAGTCCTAAGTATGCCATTAATGGGGTGTTTGATTTATTATTAATTTTAATAATAAACATGATTATGTTGAGTGATAACATAATTATAGAATTATAAGATTTATCACGAAACATGAAATGGTTGAATTGGTTGTGCTTTGACTTTATGATTCCATGGTTGTGTGTTCAAACCTTGTTGGGAACAAAATTTATTTCTTTATTTTTGCTAATGTACTGGTGACTTGAATGTGAAAGGGTGGGAAAACCCTAGAGGGAATGAGCAGCCAAGGGAGCTGGGAAAAACAACCCATAATGGTAATTATAGAAAACCAGGTTAGGGGAGTTCTTTTGCATGTCTTTATGATTGAGAATTTTCGCATAATCTGAAATGCATGTATGATTGTGTTTGATTGTGAAATTTTGTGCTCTACATGGTATGGTTCAGAGGTGTAATCGTATTGATGTTGTTTGAGCGATCTTAAGCAATTGTATGAGTATAATGGGGGTTTCTGTATTGTATGATTGTTTATGTTTAATCTCGAATTTTGGAAGTCAATTTGGGTTCAATCATGTTTATAAAACTTGTGCATTGTTGTGGATTGTTTATCAACAATTGGGATGTGGTTTGGCATTGTTTATATGATTGTGCGTGCGTAAACAGGGAACCCTTCTGCTAATCTCGCTCAGGCGAGCCAGGCTCGCCTAGGCGAAAGTTGTAAAGTCTTGACCTTGTTTCTGCTCGAGCCACTCACTCAGGCGGAGGCCCAGGTTTTTTAGCGACATGTTATCTCGCCTAAGCGAGAAATCGAGAGTTGTGAGTCTTGGGTTTGGGTATCTCGCTCAGGCGAGAAGTTCTCGCTTAAGCGAGAACTCGTGATTGGTTTTGTGTTGGGCTTAACTCGCCGCCTAGGCGAGAGTATTGGCTTTAGGCGAAGGAGGAGCTCGCCCAAGCGAGATAGGCTTGCCTAAGCGAGACTTCGCAAGTAAGCTATTGTAGCATGCTCGCTCAGGCGAGAAGGATTAACTTAAGCGAGACAGGCCTGGTCGCTTAAGCTAAGTCTTCTAGCTCAAGCAAGTTTAGTGCAGTTTGTGTGTGTAGTACGCATTGATGCGAACGGGGATAAGGAGATGTTGTGCCATGAGCAGGTAGGTTCATGGATGGTGGTTAACATGTGATGGTATGAGCGGGTAGGTTCATACTTAATTACTCTCCTGTGGGGATACAAGTGAGGTAGATTCGTATGTTTCGCGCTCACAGTTGAGAGATGCTACGTGCGGGGAGGTATGTAGCTGGGGGATCACATGTGTTGGACTACGGGCAGGTAGGTCCATAGAGTAGGATTATGAGCGGGGAGGTTGGTAGAGGTAGGACCACAAGCGAGCATGTTCGTGTGAGCATCATAGATCCTGAGTCGATGGCTAACTTTGTTGTTGAATTGGAGGTTGAAAAGCCTTGGGGGGAATTAAGGATTTGACCATGGTCTAGCTTTGATAATATAATTGGGTGTTTTACATTATTTAATTGATATATTTCTTATATTCTTTTGAGCTCACCCTTTCTGTTTGTGCTTGGCAATGATCGTGTAATTCTTTACACGGGAGCAGTTGATGATGCAGGTGATGTTGCTAACACTTAAGACGGAAAGAAGGGCTAGCTTGGGATTCGAGCTAGGAACTATTTATAAACCCTGTTATTTTATTGGATTTTGAAAATTGTAATAAGACTGTTTTTATAGTTTTAACTGATCATTGGCGATTGGAATAATTTGTGAATATTTCCCGTGTTTGGGAATAATAACAGTCTAATGTTGAATTTTTTTCTTTTAATTATTTATTTTAAATAAGTATTTTCCAGTAGGGATGTTACACTAACTATCATGGATGAATTGACTAGAAGGATTTGGTTATACCTATTGAAGGAAAAGAAAGAAGCATTTGCATGTTTTCAAAGATTTTTCACTCAAGTAGAAAGACAAATTGAATGGAGAGTTAAGATACTCAGAATTGATGGTGGTGTTGAGTATAATTCCAAAGAGTTTGGTGAGTTTTATGCTATAAAAGGCATAGAACATGAGGTAATAACTCCTTACACACCCCAACACAACGGTTTGGCAGAAAGGAGAAACAAAATGTTGTGAGACATGACTAGGTGTATGCTTAAAGGCAAACGGCTACCACACAACTTGTGGGGTGAGGCTGTATCCACTGCAGCCTATGTGTTAAACCGTTGTCCTACAAAACAACTTCGTGATGTTACCCCAGAGGAAGCTTGGACAGGGTATAAACCAAAGGTTCATGATTTGTGAATCTTTGGATCTTTGTGCTATCGACATGTGCCAGATGAAAGAAGGAAGAAATTGGTTGATAAAAGTAGAACATTCATATTAATAGGATACCATCCAACAGGTGTGTATCATTTGTATGATCTAGTAAATCATAATATTATGATTAATAGAGATGTGGTCATTCATGAAGGCACAATTCAGTTTATTTTGGAGGATAAACTATAACACCGAGTGAAATCGTAAGCGATGCAACAGGTGCAAGAAATGCAATAGAAGTGGCAAACACAAGAAGGCCACAAAGAACATGTTTCCCATCCACAAAATTGACAAATTACGAGGTGTTCAGTGATAATGATGTTGGGAATGAAGGTGAAATTGTCATCTTGCTTTCCTTGCTGACACGAAGCCACTCACTTAGAAACAAGCTATTAAAATTAAAGAATGGAAAGATACAATGGTGGAGGAGCTAAAAGCTATAAAAAAGAATAAGACAAGGCAATTAGTGGAGTTACCTCAACATAAACACCCAATTGATGTGAAATGGGTATTTAAAGTAAAACTCAAACAAAATGGAATGATAGCCAAGCACTAGGCTAGATTGGTTGCGAAAGGTTTTTTGCAGAAATATGGTGTGGACTTCACTGATGTTTACGCCCTTGAAGCAAGGCTTGAAATAGTGAGACTAGTTGTTGTTGTGGCTAGCTGGAGAAATTGGCAAATCTGTCAATTAGATGTGAAATCAACATTCCTAAATGGTCCCTTAGGGGAAGAGGTATACGTGAGGCAGCTACCTGGTTTTGAGGTGAAAGGAGAGGAGATGAAAGTATACAGGTTAAGGAAGGCTTTATACGGTCTTCGACAAGCACCATGGGCTTGGAATAAGCTCATTGGCTCATTTCTCTGTGAGCAAGGATTTGTCAAAAGTAAGGTTGAATTTGGAGTGTATGTCAAAAAAGACTCACATCGAAGGTCATTAATTGTATGCCTCTACGTGGATGACCTTATTGTAACTTGAGAAGCTCAGGATGAAATTTAACAATTTAAAAGGAAGATGAATGCAATGTTTGAAATAGCTGATGTAGGTACTCTCAACTATTTCTTGGGGCTATAGTTTGTGCGTAATGATCATCCGAGAGATTTTGGAGAGGTTTAACATCATGAACTGCAAGGCAACACCAATACTTGTTATTGCAAATTTGAAAATTGACTAAAGAATTGGAAGAAAAGGCTGTTGACACAACTCTTTACAAATAAATTATTAGTTCTCTCAGATATGTCTACAATAGTAGACCTGATATAGCTTTTGGAGTTGGCTTGATCAACAGATTCATGAGTAATCCTAGAACACCACACATAACAGCTACTAAACACATTCTAAGATATATAAAAGGTACTACAGAATGAGTGTATTTTTTCCAAGAAGAACTAATCAAAATGAATAAGTTTTGGAAGTCTTGTCCGACTCTAACTGGTGCAAAAATAAGGTTGATCGAAGAAGCACATTTGGTTGCTTATTCAAATACATGAGTGCACTGATATCATGGTGTTCTAGAAAGGAAACGATTGTGGGAGTTTCTTCTTCCGAAGTAGAGTACATTGTATCTGTAAAGACAACTTGTCAGTGCTTATGGTTGGGAACTTTGCTGCAAGAATTGAAGCTGGAGTATAGAAGATATGAGCAGTTATGGGTGGATAACAACTTTACCATTAGTTTGTCAAAGAACCCAGTCTTCCATGGCAGAAGTAAGCACATAGAGACTAAGTATCATTTCCTAAGGGATCAAGTAAGTAGAGAAAGGATGGAACTAGTGCATTGCCAAAAAATGAATAGATTATCGATATCTTCACCAAGCCTCTAAGATAATGCAAATTTGAAGAACTTAGCACTCTGTTGGGTTTAAAATTGTTTGATAATATGGATTAAGGGGGTGTGTTGTATAAATCCATATTAGTTTTATATCTTTCTATTTTGTATTTGTTATATCAGTAACTGACATCCAGTTACTCTGTTGTCCATATATACCTTCAGTAATGAGAAAAACTCTTAACTTTCTCTCTGAATTCTCCTATCTGTGAAGCGCATTATATGTGTTTGTGTTTTTTACTCAACCAATCCATCTGTTCTAACAATTCACAGTTCAAAATGCTGGTTCTGCATATTGCATTTGAATCTCCAAATGATTGAATGGGAAAATATACAAATATTTTTTTGTTAAGTATGTTTTTAGTCCTTGAATTTAGACAAAAAATTTGAATTCATCCTTGTCTGAAACTTCGATACATGTTGATCCCTAAACTTTTAAAATAAATGAATATAGTCCTTTTAACTCAATTACGTTAACTTTTAGATGTCAAACACATTTTCCAACAAATATTAAATTGGGAATGTGTCCAACGATGTAAACAACTCCAATATTAACATGAAACACGTTTGACACGTCAAAAAAAGTTGACGTAATTGGATTTAAAATAACTATATTCATTCATTTTTAAAGTTTAGGGTCAAAACATATCGAAGTTTAAACAGGGATGAATTCCAATTTTGAGTCAAAGTTGAGGGACTAAAAACATACTTAACACAATATTTTTGGTGTTGTTATGTAATTATTATAAATGGGGTTTGCTTTTATTTTCTCTATTCTCCTTTATTTTCTTTTGGTCGTGGGGCTCACGTAAATCATTTGTATTTCTCTCTCATTTTCACGTTGTTGCATGCAATTCTTCTCTTCTAATATTCGTTGATTTTGAAAAATAGAAACTTGCTGCCACACTATTTAGAGAAAAAAATGGACAAACAACCAAGACTTTGGTTTGCTTTTATTTTTATTTTGTAGAATCTTAAATGAAAGATTTAATTTTAGAAAAGATTAGAGATGATAATTATAGACTAAAAGATATGATTTTAGGAGAGGAGAAGATGAGAGTTTAATAGTGGAAAGAACTTGCGAAGAATTGAGGAGGCTGCGAGAGAAACTGTATCGGAGAAAGTAATCTAGGTAGGGGAAGCTGAACTTGTATATTCCCTTTCTCTTTTGTGTTTTGATCCATGATTCTTATTGTTCTTCTCTGACATATGTGTATACCACGATGTTGAAGTTGACATTGTTTTTCTTCTTTTATCTTCTATATTGGGTGGATGGGAGTTTGAAGGTTATGCTTAAATCTATGAGTGTCATTCATGTGACTGTTTTTAGAAGCTTGACCTTGTTCCTTTTATCTTTATTGATTGGTTTTTGTGGATTGTGTGGGGCATTGTTTAGTTTCCTTGGTGTGGTGAGTCTACATACTATAGTGGTTCTTTTTTCTATGGGGGTACAACGTTGGTAATGTATGTTTGGTGCATATCTACAAAAGTTAGGGTTTCATCTACTTTGGTTTTAAGCTAATTTCTTTTAGCTTGGTGCAACACATTTACGGGACCCACAAGCTACTTAAGCCTTGTTTCTTTCCTTTTGTTTTGAATGCGATCATGTAATTGCACTATAAATCTGGTTTGTTTTAGTCATTGTGTTACGGTGCAGTGGCATACTTGAGACAACAATGTTTCCCTTTATTTGATCCTATGATGTGATGGGCTGCTTTGCAAAAAGCCCCTGGGTTGTAGCATTAGGGTTGGGAAAAAGGTTGGAGTTCTTTTATTTAATAATGGGATACATTCTCTTGCATGGGAGTTACGCTTTGGTTTGGGTGTTTTGTGAAAGATCATTAGCTACATGGAAGTGTTATATGTCCGTTGTGGTCCTTCACGGTGCATAGTTTAGAGAATGCATGGTGTTACCTTTTCTTTCTTTTCTCCTCTTACCGTTTTTAGATTAAACATTAGGCTTTCCTTTTTGTTTGTACCATGGACCCACATAAAATATTACTTTTGTATTTCCTTAAGTTTTCGGTAGGGATGGCAATGGGGCGAGGCATGGACGGATTTCGCTATCATATACCCATCCCTGTAGAAAAAAATTCTTATTCATCCCCATACCCAAACCCAACGGGTATCAAACTTTTGTCTCATTCCCATTCCTACCGGGTACCGGGTATAATCTCGTACCCAAACCCGTACCCGTTTTCTTACTACTTCAATATTAATTTTAATCAATTTTTATAAAATAATAAAAAATTACGGTAAAGGAAACATAATATTATCAAATATTCAATATTAGGAGGATGATTATTTCTTCTATATCAAATACTTTGAAATAAATTATAATTGTTTACATTTTAGATTAGAATACCAAATAAAATTTCATGAGAACCAAAACATTTATTAAATTTAGAAACTGCAAACATTAATGAAATATAGTTGATAAAATTTTAAAATATTTTTAAGAAAATATAAAAGGAAAACAAATATAATTTAAATGTTTGTTTACTTCAATTTTTTAAATTCTAATGAATCTCTTTTTTAAACACTAAAAAAAAGTTATAATACATCACTTGATCAAAATGATGCAAAGAACAAATAATAAACATAATAATAAAATTTTGACATAGATCTTGTATCTTTTGAACTCCAATCTATGTTGGATGGTGATAAAAAAAATATTCATGACAATTACATTAATATTTTATATTGTAGTCAATAAAAGTTAATTATACAAGTATAGTGAAAAAATTACAATATGATTGATAATAAGTTAGAAAATAAAAAATAATTAGATAAAATATATCGAAATAGTATTCTACATGATGAAAATAAACAACAAATAAAAATATTAAAAAATTAACAAATGTGTGTCTTAGAAACAATTTGAGAGA
>Ga0099822_1003953_pt1 | contig 19185 bp, 13 predicted proteins | sample CowpeawhiteBW_FD_76839 | JGI IMG/M metagenome (GOLD analysis project Ga0099822, IMG submission 76839) | Root nodule microbial communities of legume samples collected from California USA - Cow pea white BW | ecosystem: Host-associated > Plants > Roots > Nodule | place: USA: California | collected...
AAAAAAAAAAAATAAATAAAAAAATATATATATATATATATATATATATATATATATATATATATATATATATATATATATATTGTTTCCATTCACAATTGCATTCATAAAATGTGAAATTCAGCATTGTGATATGGGTCTATGTATTGATGGTAATGCTTTTTGTTTTTTAGGGCCAAATGGGACATTTGAGACAAGGTAGTCCCATGAGGGTGTGACATTACATTACACATCATTATCCATCAATTACACCTTCACATTCTTTCATTTTTTCTATAATTTGCTCATAATTTTTTATCATGACAAATAATTTATTATGAAAATCTGACTTTAGTTTTATATATTTTATCATTTTAAGAATTAATATCAGTATTGTAAAAGGTCCAACAAAATATATAGTTTTGTATATTTAGTTTCACTCGGCTTAAAAGTTTATAAATATATACCACAATGATATATATTATTATTATTATTATTATCATCATAAAACTTTTTCTTAGACGGAACTAATATCGTGCAACTGAACCACCACCATTAGATATATTCAACATTTCAATTAAATATCATCATCAAGATTTTGTTTTATTCTTTTTATATATCGTTCAACAATATTTTATCTAGCAGTAACATATTTAACATTAGAATGAGCACTCCTTATCCTAGATACTTTTGAATCTAACTTAAAGTGAAAAAAATGTAAAATTAATTTTGATATGATTTTATTAATCATTTTTTTGTGATAATTTTTTCAAACTCGATTCAATTCAACTAATTATAATTTCTTTAAATTTTGAAAGAATTTTATTCTCGTAAAAAAATAAATTTTAACAAACAAGTGATAAATTTTTGCTTCAATCTTCTTTGTTAAAATTTAAGGAATCTTTTTTACCGTAAATTTAATACATTACTTCCTAGCTACAATTTTTTTTTATGAAATTAGCTCACGTGTCATTTTGTTGGTTCGGCTTAAATGTTTTATTTATTTTTTAGTCAAACTTGAACCAAATTTAATTAATTAATTTTGATTTAAAAAAAATCAATGTTGCATAAGTTTGTTTTCTCTTGAAGATCACAAGTTGGGCCACTGAAGCCCATTTCAACTAATTGAGCCCTTTATTAGAACAAATAATAATTTAATGAGATCCTTTTTCTTCTCCTGCAGCAATATCACGTTGAATCAATTAAAAGAAACGTGAATAACATTAAACATTTTGTTTATGATACCCATTTCAGTATAAATTATTGATAGGATATTAAAAAGCTAGGAAGTATACAGCGTGTGAATATTTAATAGAAGCAAAAATAGAATTTGTTTTTTCCCTTTTTTTTATTATCATGAAAGAAGCAAACTCATATTTTAGAACTAACAATGTGTTGACCGAGAATTAAAAAGGAAATTTGAATTTGAAATTCAAGTGTCGGTAAAAAAAATTCTGTGACAAGTTTTTAATGTTTTTCATGTTTTTTTTTTCATCTTTGAGGGCCTAATTGCTCTCTTTTTTATTGTCTACATCAACTAGTTCCTAGTTTTGGTTTAAGTAACTAGGTTAAATTATATCTACAAATATCCTTTGCATCTAAAGATTACAAGAAAAGGATTTTTAATGTCTAAAAGTTATACCGATCACTTCTATTTAATCATTAATTTTTGAATGACAAACAGTATAAAATAAAAGTTAGGATAAATATGTTTTTGTCCCTTAACTTTAAGTAAAAATTAAAATTAGTCTATTTTCGAAACTATAACTAAATTTAAGAAATGCATAAATTTAGTCATTTTAACTAAATTTTGTTAAGTTTATTTGACGTTTCAAACGTGTTTCATAATATCATTTCAGTTATTTATACCATTTGACACATTTTCGCTTCAATGTTAGTTTAAAAACGCATTTGAAATGTCAAATAAACTTAACAAAATTTGATTAAATAATTAAATCCACGCATTTCTAAATATGGGGACTAAATTGATCCAAAATTTTGAAGAAAAACTAATTTCATTTTTTACTGAAGATTGAGGAACCAAAAACATATTTAACCCATAAAAGTTTAGTTCTAAATTTTTTTATAAGATCCTACAAAAGTGACTTAACAATTTTAAATTTTTATATGACATTATGTTTGTAGGAATAGTATAAACACTTTCTTAAAGAAGATATGAGCAATATGAGATGTTTCATTATTGACTTTATGACTAGACCTTCAAATTTGGTCTAGCCCACAGGGCTAGGCCTTCATCTACGTGGATTGGGCCACAAAAGTCCATAGAGACAAAAAGCCCCTAATTAGAAAGTTCATAGAGTTTTCTTTTTAAACATGACAATATATATTTTTTTAAAATATATTATTAAACCATCAACCTAGACTGACTAGTCTTGAACTTCAGGTGCTAAAGAAATTAATATCATTCATTCTTAGTTTGTTTTGGTTTTTGTAATCCATTTTAGAACCAGGGCTTTATTTTGAGTGCTTACATCCTTGTGTGCCTTATTTCTAGTTTGTCTTTCTTTTGGAATTTTTTTTGTCTTGTCTCGTCTATATTCACTTTGAGTTTAGCTTTTCAAATTGTGCTTTTGTTGCTTTTATTCCTCCAGCCCCTTGAGTGGATTACATCCTTGGAATACGTGTTTCTTTTGGAGTTTGACTAACTTCTCAAGGAAGCATCCTAAAGGTAAGAAGAAGCTTGATATAGATTTTCTTCGAGAAGATTGAGGTAAAAAAGGCTACCAAGAGGAACTTTGGAGTGAAACAAAGAGAGTAAACACTTGAGGAGGGAGGCAAAAAAGAGCATTTGGAAGAACGAGACAATTTTTTTTTCTTTTGACTTATATCATGGAACATTTGCATAATTTTGCTTTATTATGTTCTAAATGTTTGTTCACTTTCTTCTTTGCTTTGGTGTCTTGGGAAAATGTCTTTGGTGTAATTCCATCTCTTTGACTAAACATTGTAACAATACGTGCACACTAGAAGTGAAAGCGTGTCAAAAGGCTCCAAGTGTCACTTGCACCTTCACATAGGACTTCCCTAGCTTAGTGAATTGCCTTTACCTTTCTTTCTACCTTACTTTGATTCTTTTGATTCTTGTTTTTAGGTTTCCGTGATACGTACGATGTTTCCTTGTTTGCAATTAGATAAACCTTTCTTTGGTTTCTAGGAACAAAACACACACTATTAGGAAAAATTGTTTTGGAAAATTTTTACATAGAAAATTTGGTAAAAGTAATCTAAGGAAACTCTAACTAGGAAGGACTTTGTTTCTAAGCTTATCCACTTGTGACTCGCCTCTCCTTCCAAGGAGCTACTTGGAACACTTCCATCAATAGTTTCTTTATAAAAATCATTCACCAAAAGGAAAAATCTTTTGAGAAAATCTTTATCATTCATAGTTGTGAAATTTTGAAAACCTTTGTGAAGAACTTTATTCATCACAACATGTGTGAACATTCTCATCATTCTAGTATACATGGTAGTGTGAGGGATAGTCAAGAAGGATACATTTGAGAGAGTAATTCCAAAGACAAAGAAAGGATATAACTGGATTGAAAGGCATGTTTGCACAATTCATGATTAGTCAAAACAAGGGCAAACAAAAAGATGATTCCCCACCTAAAAGAAGTAGATACACTAGAGAATCATCCCTCTTTCCTAGTAGAGATAAGTGGTATAGTAGTCATCATAATGATGACTTTTATCAATCCCCACCTAAGCGACCTTATAGACCTAGAAAGCACTACCCTAGGGAACCTAGAATTGACCTTCCTCCCTTTTATAGGAAACTTAACATAGAATAATATCTAAATCAGGAGATGAATGTTGGACAATTGTTTGAGTGTCATCATATAACTAAAGAGAAAAAGGTGCCCATGGCTACATTAAACTTTCAGGGCCATTACAAGTATTGGTGGACTTCATTGGTTAGAGACCTAAAAATACACAATCAACCTCAAATAAAATATTGGAATGAGCTTAGGTCAACCCTTCGAAGGAGACATGTACCCTCTTATTATGATATGGAGTTATGGACAAGCTCCATAGACTCCAACAAAAAAAACATGAGTGTGGGAGAATATCAACAAAAAAATGGATTTACTCATGTTAAGGGCAGGAACAAGAAAGGAATCAAAGATGACAATTGTTAGGTTTCAAAGTGGCTTGAACTATAATATTAGGGATATGGTAGAACTCTTTCTTTACAATGACCTAAATGATTTAGTTCAACTATGTGTGATGGTAGAACAATAATTAAAGAGAAAGTCGGCCACTATGAAGGATTGCCCCACCACATCTTACCCTATGAAAGATTCCAAGAGGGGAAGGTTACCCTTCCAAACCTAAATATGATGGGTCACATGATACAGATAAGGAAAAATAAAAATATAAACCTAGAGAGCCTTCCAAAGAAACTAAAGGTAGAGAGACCCGGTGTTTTAGATGTAATGAAAAAGGGCATTATGCTTCTTAGTGTCACAACAAAAGGTCCATATACATTCTAGATCATGTAATGAAAAAGGGCATTATGCTTTTAGAAGGCCTACCTTGCATTACCCTACATATGACAAAGACATTTATGCTCTCATTTGTGCTCATAAAACATGGGAACATTACTTAGTGACTAGGGAATTTTTCATTCATATTGATCATGAGTCACTCAACTATTTGAAGGGGTGAGGAAAGTTGAATACAAGGCATGCAAATTGGGTGGAGCATATGGAACAATTCCCTTATGTTATCAAACACAAAAAGGGAAGTATAATGTTTTAGCTTAAGCATTGTCTAAGACACACATTATTAGTTTCCTTGGGATCTCTAATATTAGTGTTTGACGACATCAAAGAGTTGTATGAGCATGATGAAACATTTGCATCCACATATTCATCATGTCTTAAGAAACCTCTTGATGGATTAAATCTTTCTGAAGGATATCTTTTTAATAAAGGAAAACTTTGTATACCTCAAGGATCCATCAGAAAGCATCTTATCCAAGAAAGTCATGGAGGGGGCCTCATGGGCCATCACAGGGTTGAAAAAACCCTAACTCTTTTGAAAAAACAAAAAATTTATTGGTCACACATGAGAGTAGATGTTCAGAAGCATTGCTCTAGATGCATAACTTGTTTCGAGCCAAGTCTAAAATAATGTCTCACATTAACATGGATTTTGTCTTAGGTTTGCTAAAAACCCAAAATGGCTATGATTATATCTTTGTGGTAGTGGATCGTTTTAGTGAAATGACTCACTTCATACCCTGCCACAAGTAGATGATGTTAGCTACATATCAAGACTCTTCTTTAAAGAAGTGGTTAGGTTGCACGGTCTACTAAAAAATAGTTTCTAATTGGGATGTTAAGTTCCTTAGCCTTTTTTGAAAAACTTTATGGGAAAATCTAGGAACCAAACTCTTGTTCTCTACCATATGTCACCCTCAAATTGATGGGCAAACCGAGTAAACAAATTCATATCCACTCTATTGAGGATCATTCTTAGAGGCAATAAGAAGACTTGGGATGCACATCTTTCTCATGTAGAATTTGCTTATAACCGAGTAGTCCATAAGACTACCAACCTTTCTCCCTTTGAGGTTGTTTATGGTTTTAACCATATCACACCTCTTGATTTATTGCCTCATCCGAAAACAACTTCTTTAGTACGTAAAGAAGGAGTATCTAAAGTGGAATTTATTAAGAAGTTTCATGAGAATGTCAAAAACCAAATTGAAAAAAAAAACTTAAAAATACATTGAATACAACAACAAAGGGAGAAAGCAAATTAGAAATAATATAGAGAAAGTCTACCGAAATTTGCAGCTTTCCCCTTCTAAGTTCACTAGGATAGTTGTCTTTTTTACTTTTTCTAACTTTTTCCTTGATGGTTGGCCCAACCTCCTTCAAGACACACATCCAAACCACTCTCTAAACTCCATTTCCTTCATCATTGCATGCTTACGCATCTAGGCGCATCATCTTAATGGAGTCTCCTTCAACTTTGTGAGGTGGGTTTCTGTAAGATTTTTAAGATAAAATGAGATAGAATCATTTAAATTTAAGGCTTAAATAGTATTTTTGTCAATATTTATGGGTTTATTTAATGTGATCACTTAATTATTTTTTTTATCTTAACTTATTCTCCATTCCTTATTAAAGGATTCAATGTGGTCATTTCCATTAAATTGGTGTTAACACTACTTGAAAGTTGACCACGAGTCACTGTCATGACTTTTTCTTTTTGTTTTTTTTTTCTAGGTTTTTCTGCTTTTTCGCTTTTTTGTTTTACTATTTTTCTATTTTGTTTTGTTCTCCAAATGCACTATGCCTCCCTCACATCCCACTCACCATTGACGTTGAGGATATAATAGATGTCATCGTTAAGAATACCAAAGACTGTGAAAATGGTGTAGAAGGCGATGAGGGTGTTATTAGAGGTGGTGGAGTTGACTTTGCCATCACCACCCATAAGTGTTGAGGAAGTAACTCATCTTTGTCTTTCTTTCCTGAAAAATAGTACTTTCCTCTAAGGAAAACACAAAGTGATGAATTACCATCCGACTCTTATTAATTAAGATAAAATTTCAACGAAACTCGTTACACACTATCATACAAAAAATGACAAATTCATACATATTTCAAAAGTGTATTTATTCAAACTAGATACGATTATTCATAAGATAAGTCTATATAAAATATAAATGATAATTATAATGAAATTAAATGGGAATTTTTATTCTAAAATCAAGCAGATGTGTTGGTCGAAAACTAACTAAAAAAATAGAGAAATTTTGAATTTAAAAATTTAAATACTTGATCAAGTACTCTTAATAAAAAAGAAAATGACATTAGCAATTCGTCATGCTTTCCTTACATTCTTATATGACATGATTTGTTTGCCTTCCTTTTACACCCATAAAGTCTTAATTACTTTCTCTTATCTTTATTACACCAACTAGTTCATACTTAGACTTGAATAACCTAGAAAATGACTTTATAACAATGGTGGTTTTTATAAAAAGAGAACACTAAAATATTTTAATAATAAAAGGTTTAAAATATAAATAGATTTCTAATAACTAAAACTTATTGTTTATAAAATCATTATCTCTCTATACCTTCTCTCTAGATTTCTAACCCCAATCTTCATTTATTTGAAGACCAAGAACTATAGGTTCATTTCTAGTGAGAAACACTCTACGTAATAATCTGATCAAAAGTCGAATATAGTCGGTTTTCATTTTTTCCACTTTAAGGCATTTAGTTCTTAGGTTGCATGTGAGCTTTAGGGCAATGCATGTGACTCAAGATTGTTCTTGGTGAATCTTTGTTGCTCTATAATCATGATGTTATGCTTAAAACTCTAATCGGGGTTTTTATTGCTTGTGTTAGGTGATCCCGTGTTGTATATAGTTCTATGGAGCAATAATGTGAGAAAGGAAATTTATCTCAGGTGAGGAAGGCTAATTATAACTAATTAATGCTTGATTTTCTTTTTTAGTGGTGATTGTAAATTTGACGGTGTATTGAATTTAGCATGCTTGTCTTGTGGCTTTGTGATTGAAATGAACCATAGGTTATTTAAGGTTATAAGTATGCATGTTATGATTTGTTTTATGGTTGGTATGGTTGAATGGTTGGAATGTGTATTTCACGTTGATACTTTGAATTAAATCATGTTTTTTATATGTTTGTGAATTGTGTGAAGCATGAGATGAATAATTGGTGTGTTTGGCTCTGTCGAATTATAATATTTTGTTGTTTGTGTTATTCATACTGTTTGAACAAACCCTTTTACTAATGAGTGATTGTCAAAAATGGGTTTGGCAAAGAGTCAGGTGAACGCCAAATTCAAGTAAACTCTTGCTAGCCTATTATCCTGAATTTGGTTCCAATGTTGGACTCCTTGGACGAGACACCCAATTGTTGAGCGAGTGAACCTTCAAGGGCTACTCGCTGTCGCTACGCGAGTCTATAAAATTTAAAGGTGTTGTCTTTGAGAAGAAAATTATGGGGAGATTAATTATGTGATTGAGGTAAACGTTTCACGGAGGTGTTCCAACATAAATGAAATGTGATATAGTGTTTGGATGTTGTGATTGGTCGTATGGTTATATCATTCTTAGAGAGGAAGGTTATGGCAAGTGATTCTAGTGTTGTGCATTCGCTAGGGACATCATTTTGAAGTTTATCATTTAACTTATTCTCCTTTGTTTATTGGTTGTTTATGCTTTTTTATAATGACCACTTTTATGGTATGAGTAGCGAGGTTGTAGGTAATTGTGAAGGTAATCAATAAGATGAGCTATGCTTAAATTGTTATTTTTAGAATTGACGTATATTTTGGTGTAGTTCATTAGTCTTGTATATGATATGAAGGATTTTGATGACTTTTGTATTTTTGTTTTAAAAACTTTGAATAGAAAGGAATGTGACAATACCCTCTTTACATGTATTAGATCTTTTTTATACTTAACATGTTATGATCAAGATAGTAATAATAATATATTTTCTTGAGTTGTTACATTTTATAAGTAAAAAATTTATTTTTAATTCTTTATAAATTTTAAATAAAATTATTTTTTGAAATATAAATTAAATGAAAAATCATTTTAAAAATATAATCCAAATAAATTACGTTATAAAATATTAGAATAAATTTTTAAAATAACAAAAAATTATATAATCGAGTGTTTATGATTTTTTTATGTATTTAATACTCAAATTGGTATATTTTTTAATTGAGTTGCACCAACTATTTTTTTTTCTTTGAGTAATGTGACTACTATCGATTACATATGTGTTAGAAAAATGTGAAGTTATATAATATATATATAAAATTATAAATTATACACAGTTTTTGTATTAAAGTAGTAAAACACATTTATAAAAAATGTGTTAAGACAAACAAACAAAAATATCACTTCATTCGGTGAAAAGAAAAAAAATTATACTTTACATATCTTTATAATGACTTTATATTAAAAAAATAAATAAGCAAAATAAAAACTACATCACTTACCTAAAAACATTATAAAGATTAAGTAGAAAAAAAAAATAATAGAAACTCAATTAAAAATAAATAAATTCATAAAAACTTTAAAACTTAATTAAATATTTTAAATTTATCAGTTATTATTTATATTAAGTGTTTGAAAAAAAAAATAGAAGAAAACGGTGACATGTTTTAAAAGAAAAATAAACTGATATTTAGCTATTAACATTGTCTCCAAAAATATAACATGTAAAGAGACCTAATCGAAATGGTTTAATTATTTTTTATTTATTTTTTTCCAAAAGAAATATTGAGGTGTTCGATTTGTTTTTAGTCTTTCTAATTTCTTAAAAATTGATGAATTTGATCATATTTATTAAATTTTATTTATTTATTTTATTGATATAATTAACCTAATTTTAGTGTTAATTTTGACAAAAAGTTTTATTTTATTTTAAAAAATTTATCAAATATAACTAAATTTCATCGATTTTTTTAAAAATTATAATCAAATTAAAATTAAAAATTGAATGACAAACTTAACCATTTTGGACGAAATAGGACTATAAAAAATTATTCTTATACTCCAGCGAGTTGCATGCACCAGATACATCAACCCAGCATTAACCATTTACTTAACTTTGAAAATTAAAAAAAATAAAAATTTAAGTTAAACCATGAAAAGATAGTTAACTTGTGGCCAGATTACACAAGATTAAACATCTTTGATCCGTGAAGTAGAGGGTGTTGAGAATCGGAGAAGGGTAATGGAGAAGAACAAGAATGAGAGCCAAACACTCACTTCATCACCCCTTTCTCCTTTCACTCAACCAATCCGTTGCATAGTCAAACTCGGTATCACACTCTCTGGGCTTTTGTATCTGAACTCCTTTTTATTATTTGCATATTTTCTTTCCAAAGATTGTTGCTTTACAATGCTGCTACCCTCTTCCATGTCAAAGTCTTTATTTTCTCTTGCATATAAGCGTCTGGGGTGTCTCTTATTGACTAAACAGACAGACCCAGAAGAGTGTTTGTTCTGTTCTTAAAATATTTGGATGAGACCCTTTAATGTTGTACATGGACTGCTTCAATCTGAGGGTTTTCAATCAGTGAAAAAGTTGAAATGCTTTTGGTGGGGTATTCAGGAGGAGCTGCAGTCACTTGCAAAAATGAATTGGAGATGATAAATGAGGAGATTCTTCAGAAGGTTTCAGGACAGCTGAGGCAAGCTATGATTGCATCTTCTGAGAAGCCTCTTGGGATGGATTGGAGCAAGAGACCTGGAGGATCAGAAATCTGTTGCAACCCGGAAGAATTTGGAGATCATTCTGCCATGGAATGTAGCCCTTTCATTGTGGTTCATGGAGCAGGTTCCTTGAGTTCATTTTCTTTTTATCTTTGTTTTGAAGTAAACTTTTATTTTTTTTCTAGTAATCATAATAAAAATAAGAATTCAATTAGATTAGTGAATACACCGACAAGTTAAAGGCATTTTACAACCTCGTGTAATCATATATTGTCATATAAAACTAAGTTTACCGATTTTTATATTAACTACTTTAAAATTCATACTCGGGGATGGTTTTCAATTGGTTGATGGCATAAGAACTTTATATTGATAGTGCATGAAAATTGAAAACTAGAAATGTTAGGAAGATTAGTTTTTTTCTTTTAATATTTTGTTGTCGCACATTACATCGGTTTTCCACTATCAATGACACCAAATTAATCCTCTAATGATAGTTTATGTCATAAGATTTGTCCTTCATGGACCAATTTGATGTTATTTTAAGGATCCATTTAATGAAAAAGTGAAAGAAAATATGGCATTAAATGACCATATTGATGCAAAATTGGCACACATATCTTGTGTATCAATTTGATGTATTTATAAATGGAAGACCAATTTGATGTTTGTAATCTATTATTTCTTTTAAATTATTCAAGTTAAAACTGTTATAGAAATTTAGTATTATCTGTTGCGTTGGATGGATGGAGTTCTCTGAATTAACAATATTTTGTCCTTAAACCTGTGGTTATCTCAGGTTCTTTTGGGCACTTCCAAGCTAGCAAATCTGGTGTCCACAAGGGGCAATTGAATAAACCTCTTGTCAAAGGAGGCTTTGTTGCTACCCGAATATCTGTAAGTAATTGTTGGCAAGGTATCTGCAGTTGTATTTGTTCAGATTGTCTAGAGAAGTATGACATTTATACTGTTATATCACTGTACCTAGCACCTAGGAATAAACTTCTTGTCCAGATCCAAGTTGATAATAAAAAACTTATTCCTACATTTCACAGTGAAAACTCGAAATTCTTTGCTTCCAAACTCAGTTTAAATGCAGATGATAAGCTCTTTCTAGTTATTTTTGGGGGATCTTATATGTTCTAATCTGTAACCATAATGGTTTATGAAGTGATTTGTTATTAATGTTACAATATACGTCAAAGTTGTAGAATTGTACTATTATTGCATAAATCATTAAACATTTTGTTAATAGTTGAAGCTCTGGCCCTCAAAATCTACCAATCCTGAGAAAGAAGCATTCTGAATCTAACATGTGGAGATGACAGTTTTTTATGTAAAAAGGGAAAATTTGACTGGTGGCATGATGTCTGACATCATCTAGAATATGGTTCATGATGAATATATTTTTAGGGTCTACCATAATTATCAAAGTTTAGATTGTAAGCAGTAGATATATTTCTCATCAATAGAGGAGATTAATCAAGTGTGAGATATCACCTAAGGGATGATTGGTTGGTGCAGTCTCGCATACCCCAATGTAAGAAAGAAAGATTGGATCTCCATCAGTGCCATATTTTATATATTAGAGGAAATTGGCAAAGTGGTATCACTAGAGTGTTATGATAATTTAATTATTTTTATTTTTATTTTTATTTTTACTTAGATATGTTTGGTCTGAATTTTTTATAATCCTTGGTTATTTTGAAGAACATCTTTTTTCAATATTAATAAACTGTTTATGCTAATTACTTTCAGAATGAGAATTGTCTCTGTTCTTATCACTCTGTTTGCTTTTAACTTCAGGTAACCACTCTTAATCTGGAAATTGTTAGAGCACTAGCCAGAGGTAGTTTTGCAATTGTTGTTATCTAATATGACTACACATTGTATCAGAGCATTGGGTATTTATCTTTTGTGTCAAACCTCTATGCCTTTAGATTCATGTAGTTGGTCCTCAGGAATGTACTAAATGTTATCATGGTAACATGATATACATTTAAACTTTTCAGTCATATTAAGATTTGGCTCACATGGTTGTTGTCTATCTCCATCAGTCTTCTGTGACATCTTCCTAGCTTCATTATTTGGCTCACATGGTTGTTGTCTATCTCCATCAGTCTTCTGTGACATCTTCCTAATGTGACATCTTCCTAGCTTCATTATCTTACTAATGTGACATCTATCTAGCTTCATTACTCTATATTTTAATTTGGTCATATTTGTAGTCAATGTAAGATCTACAACAATGATAATTACCCTTCAACTGAATCTTAGTACCTGCCGCTATCTGTTATTCTGTTTAACCCCCTTTATTGGCTTCATGTTCTTTGCAAAGTAATGGAATTCGTTCTAAAAGATATTCGTTTCTCTCTGCAGAGGGCATTCCTTCAATTGGAATGTCACCTTTCTCATGTGGATGGTTCACCAGTGAGAGACATGTTAGTAAACTTTTAACTGGATATATTCCAGATCATACTCATCAACATAATAAATTGTAGACTTGTTTGTCAGATTATATTAAATGTTACTGATCTAGCTTTGTATTCAACATGTGCAGATATCTTCAGCTGATTTATCTTCAGTGGCTAAGGCAATTGACTCTGGTTTTACACCGGTAAGAGTGAATGTTAAATTTATTTCACTACTATGAAGCTTTTAAACAGTTTTCTACCCTTTTAACTTTCCTCATTGTTGCATAGAGATACAGTTTGGATAATCTTTAGCAAGCACTTGCAGAAGAAGATAAAATAAATCAAACATTTAGCATAAATTAAAATCAACTTATGCACTTTTTTCAAAAACATCGTTATCTTTTTCATAAGCACAATGAACTTCCAGGAGTTATTTTGTATGTGAGAAATGAATTACTTGTCTCAGTTGAATTGCTCCCATAAGCTAGAAGCTAAACCAAAATGGGTCATAGTTCCCAGCAATGCACTCTTTTCTTGAGTACTATATTATTCTTTATGCAATGTAATTGTTTTCTTTTTTTGTTTTCCCCTTTGAATAACATTAACCTCTTATATTTGTCTAGGTTCTGCATGGAGATGCAGTGCTTGATGAGATTCAGGTAGAGACTAAGTGTATTCCGTTTTATTGTTCATTATTCACTATCAATGGAAATGGCATTTTAAGTTAGTTTGTTTTCAGGGATGCACTATTCTGAGTGGAGATGTTATCATAAGTCATCTGGCAGCGTACTCAAAGCCTAAATATGTTGTTTTTCTGGTATCCTTTGTATATCATTTGCAACAATTTTTATTCTTTAATTTCAACAGATATAAGCTCTTTCTGAACATACCAAACCAAATAGTTTTCTAGTTAGTGTCTGATATAGAGTTCCATTCATATTTCCAAATGATGAATATCTCAACTTTTTATTTTCATTTCTCACCACATTTACTGAGAGCAGTTTAGCTATCACAAAGTTCTATGTTTTAATTTCCTCCCCATGCAAATCTCCAGATGAGACAAAAAAATGTTTGGTGCAAATAAAAGTGCCTTCAAACATGTGCAGCCTGACATTTACGTTGGTTTAAATCTGTAGCAAACATGCACTTGATGTTAAAGAGTTGTTAGCAAACATTACAAATATGCAACATCTGCAAAACCAAAATTTTGAATTATCATGGAACAAACTAATCATTCTATCACAAATTATATATATATAAAATATTTTAGAAGACATTACATGAGTGTTTTCCATTAAATATGACTCAAAGACAGATGTATATGGGGTATATGATCGCCCTCCAACAGAACCTGATGCAATACTCTTAAAGGAGATTGGTAAGCTTTGTTGCATATATGATCTTGAATATGGTGTAATATCTTCATGACTGGGTATTATAAGAGCATTTTCAACTGTTGTGACAGCTGTTGCTGATGATGGAAGCTGGTCAGTTGTAAAACCGAAGTTGCAGAACTCAAGTGAGCAGATTTGGCAAATCAATATTCATTTTCTTCCCCTTCTATTATTTGGTCTGATAAATTTTGCAATGGGGCAGTTTCAGAAATTATTAGTCCAGCAACTGTTCTAAGAAGAATTTTTATACATTCACACAATGACTTAGTTATTCCTTTCTTTATGGTTATTTCTTTTGAGGGCTTAAATTGAGCTGAAATATATGATGGAATGCATTTTCCTGACATGTGTTCTCCACAGTTGAACTAACAGTTGCTGCTCATGATACAACTGGTGGGATGAAAACAAAGATATCAGAAGCTGCAATGATAGCAAAACATGGAATTGATGTCTACATTGTTAAGGTAATGTTTGTTACATTTGATTTGTTTGTGTTTTATGTCAGAACTTTTAATGTTGAAACCTTTGGCTGCAATTTCAGGCAGCTACAAGCCACTCGTTAAGGGCCTTAAATGGAGATCTGAGAAGCAGCATCCCTGATGACTGGCTTGGAACTGTTGTTCGGTCCTTGAAATAAATCGGCCATGACAAAATCTTTTGCTTAGTTTTCAACAATCAACATGAAGTAGTAGCTTTTGGTCACATCATGAGTATGAGTTGTATATCTAAACAATACAACTCACAAATCATGTGTCAAATGCTAAATGAACGAATTACTCGACCATTTGTAACTTCTCATTTTATTCGGTGCTGTCAAAATTAGCTACATGGATTACTTGATGTCAGTAGACTTGATTACAAGCCAAATTTTCAAGGAAATACAATATTTCTGTAAAAGTTGTTGAGTAACTTATGTTGCTTATGCAAGTTGTGTCTGGCTACATCAGTATTTTTAAGTGTTTCTCAGTGTTGCTTTCTTGAGTTGCAAAACTTAATATTTTTAAGCAAATATGATATGAATTGATTGAAAGATATGTAGCTGATGAAAGGGTAAGGTCCATTAAGTTTTTTACTCTTAAAAATAGTTTGGAATCTTGAAAATGAAGGAGAATAAGTTTGTCAAAAAAACTACACTTCAAAGTTGTCCCATTTAATCAAATGAAATTATATGATGAGGTTTAAAGGACACAAAGTTGTAGAAAAATGTTGATTAGCCAATCCAAAAGCTTTGATGCCAAAGATATTGCTATTGAAAAGTCACATGATTTAGAAAGAATTAAATATTTATTGCAAACTAAGAGTATGAAAATGGATGACATAATTGAAGGTGGATTTCAAGCTAGTCATAAAGGGAAACAATCAATTCAAGAAAATAAAAAGAAGTTAAACTATAAAATAAGTGGTGATCTAAAGGAGAAAAATACTCAAATTTAATGTAATGATGGCATTAAGTCAAAGACATAAAAGGAGGTACCTAGATTTAAACATATTTGAACTCAACCACAACACGAACGAAGAACATCAGGTCAACTTCACTGATGAGAAATCACAAATTGAAAAAACATTTGTGTATAGACACTCAAGCATGCAATTGTTGTTTAAATGGTTGCACAATATGTCCTAGTGAAGGTGCAAAATTTATTCATGATGTTTATTTCATTCCATACTTGGATTTAGTGTGGCTTAACTATTGAAAAGAGAATATCTAATCTATTGATGCACTATTTTGGACTCTAAAGATTTTCAAGTTATTAAAGTTGAAATATCTGATAATAACTTTCCAATAAAAGATATTCGAACAAACTCAATATATTTTCAAGTTATTCGAACAAGGTGATTTCACATTATAGCATAAAAGATATGTTCACCTCAATATAATTGCACTAAAACTTTAGCAAACTCATTAAATAGTGAGATACATGTATGTGATATGTAATATTAATGGTTTATATGATGCTTGTCAATATGAGAAGATGTAAAGAAGGTCTTTCTCTTTTTTAGATGTCACAAAGACAAATAACAAACTAGAGTTTGTTCATAATTACTTGTGTTCTTATGAGTATTACTTCTTTAAGTCAAAGCAAACACTTCACTTTTTTATTGATGATTTTACCATAATGACATGGACGTATCTTTTAGTAAGCAGAACTGAAACTTTCAATGTCTTAAAATGCTTAAAACTACGGTGGAGACTCAACATGGTTACACGATTAAAATAAAAATAGACAATGAGAATGAATATGTCTCGAATGAATTCAATATATTTTATAAATATATATATATATATATATATATATATATATTAATTATCAATTAACAGTTATTTATGTCCTAATGTCTTATAATAGAATGAAGTTTTGGAAAGAAAACAAAATAGTTACAAAAACGGCGAGATGTTTAACCTTATGAAAAAAAATTTTGGTTAAAATTGTTCTACAACATGGCATTTCTTAAATTTGCAACTCACGTGAGTTATTCAAGAGAGAAGCGTCAATTAAATGTTGGATAAGAGTGATGCCCACTACAAAACAATTGAAGAATTTAAGATCAATTTTCTATGTCCATGATGCAATAGTTAAAAGATCAAAATTGGATGAAAAAAAAACGAAATGGGAATTCTCCTAAGCTATGTTGCAAGCTCCAAAGGTTACAAAAGTGTCAAATTTTATGCAAATTTGATTGTGACTAAGTGATAAAAAATTTGATGAGAATGCATATTGGGATTCCCCTTTCTTACTACAGGGAATGGGATAATGAGGAAACGAGAATCAGAAGGTTTGGTGAATAAGAAGGCAGAGGAAAAATAATCAAGCTCAAAGAAACATAAAGACTGAACTACCACAAACTACAAAGGAAGATGAAAGTCAAATTGTTGAATTTGATTCTTGTGTACTTAAAACCAACTTTGTGGTTGAAATTTATGAAAAGTGTAGCTTTGTGGTTAATGAAACTTGTTTTAAAGAGAGTTCAACGCAATGGAATGGTGCAACAAAGGAAGAACTAGCTGATGATTAATAAAAATGCTAATGGAAAACAATGAGAGTTTTACCTACTTGGTTGATAACGAAATAGCAATTAGTTTTTGACAAAATTAGAGCAAACCCTTTGCAAAGCGTATATTTTCTCAATGCAATTAAAAAACATCATAATGAAGAAAATCTTACCAGAAAAAGGTCTGAAAAACTTGCCAATAGCATCCAAACATAACATTTAACATTTTATGGTTCTATATCCAACACAATAAAAATATAGGTCAAGGACTCCCAAATAAAGCCATCCAATTTTGACCACATCTTGTAAGAATGGCATAATTTTTGGCTGATTTAGCATACAAACCCACATAAAAGAGAAAAAGAGAAACAAATACTATATCATCTCAGTTACAACTTCAGCTTTTCACCATTAATCTGACATAGAACTATCACTTGGGACCAATGTCCTTAAGGGCACAAATCTGCTCCTCTCCCATAGCAGACATAACAGACACAACTAGATCTTTGCCCTCAGCAAATCCATCCTTGATCTGCATCATGCAGATTAAAATCAGTATTAAGATCATGAAGATTAAGATCAGTATTAAGAAGGAACAAATCATGAAAGTTTAACATAAAATCAAGATCAAGATCATGCCAAATTCCTCACTTTGTAAGGACAAATAATGCAATCATCAAATGTTAATTCTTCATATCCATAATTTGACAATTTTGTGCAAATTTCAACATAAAAAGCAGAATAGGTATCAACCAATCTAACCTGCGTAAGCAGACTTTCATCGGTTGGAAGCCTAAGGTCATCCTTAGTACCACCATTCTCAGTCAGCAGACTCACCTAACATATTCAATGAAAGGGTAACAAACATTATTAACCAATTGTCACCATATCAGAAGAGAATGTGAAAAATGAAACCAAAAAACTATACATAGATATGATAAGGATGAAATTTCAATCATATACAGTTTATTCTAAAACATGCATCAACGATCAACCATTGATCTATTTACTTTAATCATTTGGTCTGATTCAATCACTTTCTAAGAAAACCGATCATGAAATAAAATAATCCAAATATGCAATCAAAGAAAATCAAATATCTATTTGACCTACCAAAACAACTTTATTTACATCACATCAAAAATCACTTTGGGGGTATCAATAGAAAATCACTTTGGGGTATCAATAGAAAAGGGGAAGGAGTGAAAGATAAAGTGTGATTGAAATCTTACAAATCCATCCTCCGATATATCGATGAGCTGGTAATCAGTACGATTGACATGAGGAACCTGTTGCAACCACAAAAATACATAAATCATACCATGATAAGCATATATTAGTGGCCTAATTAAAAAGGTAAAACCCAAATCCAAAATACACTCATGCATACATCACAGTTATGGGAAGATGGCACAATATCCTCAAGCTTTTTGCCTGTGAAGATGTCAATTCCAACAAAGTGACACTTTGCGTGTCCATGCTTGCCAGTTTTAGAAGTTGAAACCTCCACAACCTGTCCAGGCAACACAACCCCATCAATAAAAACCAAAACTTTAAACCTAGTTTTCAACCAACAAAATCCCTAAAAAGAGGAAAAGCCACAGAAAGGGATAAAGTTCCACATGAAACTCAATTTCATCAAAAAGAACCAAGTGGGGTCTGATTAATCACGTCAATTGTCTCGATCCAGTTAACAAACAGAAACCTTTGGACAAAAATTCAGTGCAAGCCCGATCAAAAGTGAAAGACCTAAAAGGGCATCATAATTTTTTCCATAAACATTGAGAGAAAAGGAAAAACCGAACCTTGCATGGCCTGTTCTTGATTACAATGTAACCGTTTTTGCGGATAGTTCCAGCTTGTTGGGGAAATGTCTTTGATGCTCCAGCATCAGCCTTTGACTCGAAGTGGTGTTCCTCGTCCGACATGGTTATGGCTCCTCACAAGCATCATAATGTGTGAAGCCTCTGCTCGTCTTCTTATAGAAGCACTTGAGAAGAACATTGTTACATTTTTGTTTTTTTTTTTTGTTTTTTTTTTTTTTTCTTTTTTTTTTTTTTTTTTTTTTTTTTTTTTTTTTTTATTTTTTTTTTTGTTTTTTTTTTTTATTATGTATTAGTAATATGTTTTATATATATATATATATATATATATATATATA
>Ga0099822_1003955_pt1 | contig 19182 bp, 11 predicted proteins | sample CowpeawhiteBW_FD_76839 | JGI IMG/M metagenome (GOLD analysis project Ga0099822, IMG submission 76839) | Root nodule microbial communities of legume samples collected from California USA - Cow pea white BW | ecosystem: Host-associated > Plants > Roots > Nodule | place: USA: California | collected...
TATATATATATATATATATATATATATATATATATATATATATATATATATATATATATCATGTTTATATTTCTTAATTTGAAATAGCGTCTCAAAATTTAAGATTTAATTTAAATTGGTAATGGTTATTATAGAGGATTATGAATAAGAATGAGATGAGATAATGAAATATCTCCTGAAAATACTTTTATTTAATAATAAATACTCATTTCTATTTTTTTGCTGGATTGTTTTTAAGATAAATTTCTTTCATCTAATGAATCAGTTACACAGGTACTATATCACATACCATATATAACACATATTTAATAATATGGTGATATAATAAGCAAATATACACATATCAGGACATATCAGGACATATCAGGATATTAGATATAATACGTCTTTAAAATGGTGATATAATAAGCAGATATACACATATCATATATATCATACACATTAATTAGATATGATTGGGACATATATCATACGCATACAGATATAGTACATATATTTGATGCAGATAAAAATAATAATAGCAATTGATATAACAACAATTTTGAATTATGAGTATACCTTTTAAACATTACTAAAATAAAAATAAGATTATTGTACGTCATAAAACAATACTTTGTGCAAATATGTACTCTAATTTTGGTTTCGGAAAATAAAGATGTTATAAAGACAGAATCTTTATGTTTCCCATAAGTTCAGGAGATGCAGAGAATATCAGTTACAAAAATTCTTTAAATTACAATCAATGTCATTTATAATCCCGAAATCAACTACAATAACAAGATTACTTTGACACAGAAGTCTGCAATACAAATAGTGCTCCACAAAGATTGTTAACAACATTCATCAATACAAAGTAAAGAGTACAAGGAAACAGAGTTCAGCAAGAACAACATGGTAGCAAATGTTCTGTTATTGCTGCTAACTTTTTCTTGTACAGCTCAATCAAAAGTGATTGATATTAAAAAGTTTGGCATAAATAAAGACATAACACAGGTAAAAAAACTACTACTGCTAAATATTGAACTTTACTGATTCATTGTTATTGTTACTATTACTGTGTTTGATTTTGTAATTTGTGTTGTCTCAAGGCTTTCACAAAAGCTTGGGAAGAAGCATGTGCATCAACAAGTGCAAGCAAAATTCTTATTTCAAGTGGAACACACAAGATGAATGCAGTAAAAGTGAAAGGTCCTTGCAAAGCTGCAGTAGAAATTCAGGTTGATGGCACAATTCAAGCACCAAAAGACCCTTATGCACTCAAAGATGCTTATGAATGGATCAAAATTGAATATGTTAACTATTTCACCTTATCTGGTAAAGGTACCTTTGATGGTCAAGGTGCACTTGCTTGGAATAATAACTGTAGAGCAACACACCAGAACTGTAAGAGGCATTCCTTGGTAAACAAATATTTTCTGACCGATTTTGTAGGGTTGAGTCAGTTTTAAAGTTCTTTACTTAATAAAAGCTAATGAGTTGAGTTTTTTTGTGTATGCAGAATTTTGGCTTCAATTTTCTGAACAATTCCATAGTTCGAGATATAACTTCTAAGGACAGCAAAAACTTTCATGTGCATGTTCTTGGATGCAACAACTTCACATTTGATAACTTCCACATCAGTGCTCCAAAAACCAGCATTAACACTGATGGAATTCATATTGGAAGATCAACTGATGTGAAAGTTCTTAACTCCAACATTGCTACTGGAGATGACTGTGTTTCATTAGGTGATGGTAGCAGAAATGTAACTATCAAAAATGTAAACTGTGGACCTGGTCATGGCATTAGTGTTGGAAGTCTTGGCAAGTTCACAGAAGAAGAACCTGTTGAAAATCTTTTAGTGAAGAACTGTACTATGACAGGTACAGATAATGGTGTAAGGATCAAAACTTGGCCTAGCACTCCAGGTGCTACTACTGTAAGTGATATACATTTTGAAGATATTACTATGGTTAATGTCTTGCACCCGGTGATCATAGACCAGGAGTATTGTCCTTGGAATCGATGCTCCAAAAAGGTACATATTTTCTAGAGATGAATATGTTTTTAGTTCCTAAACTTGAAAGTAAAATTGGAATTTGTCTCTGTCTCAAAGTTTTTTTCATTTTGGTCCCTAAATTAAAATAGATGGGTTTGTTAAACGATAGTTTAGTGACATTTGATCCGTCTGAAACTCTCTTTGTTCTGTCTGAAACGTATCAAATGTCATCTTGAAACACACTGGACTTAGTTGGATTAAAAGGACTATAACTATTATTTTTAAACTTTGAAGACCAAATTGTATAAAAGTTTAGAACAGTAATACATTTCACTTTAACGACAGTTTAGGAACTAAAGACATGTTTAATTCTATTTTTATACCCAAGTTAATTTAGAAGTCTTTATTCATTACAATCTTTATAATCATGGTGGAATTGTTATTGTTTAAATTAAACCACTGATCTTTTGGTGTGTTTTTGTGTCTATTTTGTGTATTGTTGTAATGATTTAGATTCCATCAAAAGTAAAGATAAGGAAGGTTACCTTCAAGAACATTAGGGGCACTTCAGAAAGAAAGGAAGGAGTGACTCTTATATGTAGCAAAAGTGTACCATGTGAAGGTGTGGAACTAAGTGATGTTTCTCTTGCATACAATGGAGCTCCAATAGTTGCTAAATGTGTTAATGTCAAACCCAAAATTACAGGGAAAGCTCCTACTTGTTCATCTTAAGAGACTTGGGTTGACACAACATTATGCATATGCTATCTTTGTAATGAGGGTGAGAATTATTTAAAGTTTATGGTAATAGGAAATTAATTTTATATAGTTAAGTTGTAAATCTCTAAGTATAATAAATATGAAAGCCTTGTGGAAGAGACAGATTTTAAATTCAATGTAAATGAACTAATTGATGAGTTCATTATAAATATATGAAGAAAAATACAGAAGACATAGTGAGACTTTGACAAGTCTTCAAAGTAAAACCTCAGTGTCAGTTTTGATAATAATGAAAAAAGAGTGATTAACATATTAGAGAGAGATTTACAGATTATTTTGATAGAACAAATAAAATTAAAGTATTAAAATAAAACTTATAACTAATAAAGGGCTAACGTGTCAAGTGTAAATAGGAAAAAATTCTTTGATACCAACGACTACTATTTGACAACTTATTTCAAAATTAAAATGGCCCCAACAAAAGTGAATTTTTGTAATTGTAAAGAAAAAAGAGAAAGTAAATTGTACAGAAAGATAATATCCAATCAGAGTAAAAAAGTTTTGGATGTTAAAGTATCATTAACCCAGTAAATATTATAGCTACTACAGAGAAAGATGAAGCCACGCTCGAAAAGTAGTACCAAAATATTATAAATTTGACCAATTAGTACAGAAAATAATAAATGAGCAGCATGTCTACTTATATTTTAGGTATTTGTCAAATCAATAATAAACTTAATTATTAACAAAAAAGGGTGTGATTAAGCTGTTAACTGTCAAATGACAATACTACACCTTGTTCCGTGAGAATGTGAAGAAATATATTTATTTTATTTTAAATTCATATAAATACACAAATATAACAATTAGAGGGACTACAAGAGCATATATATTTTAATTAAATATTGAATTAAGTCACAAAATCATATACGTTTTTATTTTATATAATACTAAAATCAATTTATTTAATTTTAAAAAGCACTGTTTATAATTCCGTAATAAATTAGCATGTACTCACTCTTGAATATTTCAAAAATACATATATAAGTTGTTCATACCAAAATATTGATAAACAATGTTAGAAATGGGTGACCACAAAGAATAAAAAGTATCCTGAGTTGTCCTTGAAAATGTCTCGGCAGAACTAATCCACGATTGATTTTAGACAAGCGCACTGCACTCGATACAACCTCACATGCTGCCTTTTATATGTTGTTGCATGTAGTGAGAAAGAATCTTCAAGTACGAGGCCAGTAATTGTTCAAATTAAGAGGAAGCAAAAATCAAGTCAATATTTCAACCTATAATTATGTAATTACTGATGCAAATGACATTTAATCCAACAACATCATTTTATCTCAAGAATTTCCATAAACAATCATTTTTATGTACATCATCAAAACAGAAAAGTAAAACAAAGCATGTCTTAGTAATTTTCTATTTGGCTTTTCACCAAAAATAAAAGATCTCCAAACTAATACCTGAGAAGTGTTGGAATCACAAAATAAAATTATGTCGAACCACCCATTCATATCGGTTAGTACATACATGTTACATGGACACGAAAAACAACGCTAGAAAATATGCAGTGAATCCCAAAATTGATTTGTGCGGCACAGCTTGAGCAGTACAGGAAGACAAACTCTTTATGATCTCAAGGACCAGATTGCGATTTATTCTTGTTGTTGTAGTTGCCATATCTTCGAGCGACGCCAGAATCAGATAAGGTGTCCCATAGCTACAAATCATAAGTTACAACAATTATTTCACACAGAATCAGAGAACAAATAAAGAGCAAGAAAGTATTGTTAATCGCCCCTTTTCACTTACTTGTAATTTACCCTTTGAGCCTCCGATAGCCAACAAGAAGGGATTGTCCTCTGAGAAAGAGATTTTAAAGATAGCACCCTAAGAAACACCATAAAAAGATGTCATCAGTTCCCAATTAATAAATATATTATGATTCATAGAAACTTTCCCATTAGAAATGAATGAAAAAGAAAAGATAAAAAAAGAAAGAAACGTACAGCTTTAGGAGATTTAGATGCTACGCAGGAGGGTTGGTTGTTCGACAAATCCCAAAGTTTTACCTGTGACAAATAATAGGTGCTAGATAAGATGAATTTCAATCTGCAAAGTATACAGAAAACTAACAAAATTGACTTCACCATTACCGTTTTGTCCATGGATCCAGTCGCGAGAAGCTGCATGAAAAAAGTCGTTCAATATGACACAGTTAAACTAAAATACATAATCATTGGTCACAAAAATCAAATCTTAAAAACACATACATTAGGTGCTGATGGATTATACGATACTGAGGAAACAGGTTTGTCATGTGCATGAAGTGTAAAAGTTGAACTTAGGTCGGATGAGGAATCAGATTTGGCCGTCCGAATATCAAAACCCTTGACAATACCATCTTCAAGACTCACCTACAGAACAATTAAACTATTAGTTAACTAATACTTGTTCATCCGCAAAATAAAAAATCAAGAATTGGCCCCTCTTCCACCCCCCAAAACCCTTTTTTGGTTAATAAATATTAAATAATCATACACACACACTTGAATGTCAGTAGCTAAAGAATGTTGGAATATATTTTATCAAAAATTCGAAAAAAGAGCTAGTCTGTTTTATCAAAACCATGTTTTATAAAAAAGATAAAATGGAGTGTTCGGGCCTTGTAAATAACTATAACACACCACAAAAGAGTGTTCGGTGTGCGGATCCCATGCCAAGCTCTCTACATCAGCTGTGACTGACCACTTATAGCCAGAATGTGTTGGCATCCTTCCATCCTTCTGAAATTGTAATAGATATAAACGTTAGATAGCTAAACAAATTTCAAACAAAAGAACCAAAATTTTCAAGGTAATACATTGATTTTTAAATAGAAAGGAAGGCCAGCATATCACTGTACAACCAAAGGGCACAGTTTAATAAGCAATCAACGGTAGAGTACAATAGAGAAATGCTGAGTAATCAAGGAATATTGGATAATTACCAAGACTACAGTATGATCAAACGAACCACTAAGAAGAACCTGCGGTGCATGATGATTCCAAGCAACTGCTTGAACCTGTACAAGAGATAAATAATAGACATCAGGTCATTTTAAAGTAGTAGCCGACGATTCAATAAAAACGCATTAAATGATTCAAATAAGAGACAAATCTCTTCCCTCATTAACAAAATGTGGAGCATTGCTCAACAAAGGCACGAGAAAGACTTGTAAATTTGTCTCACACCCACACATATCTTCTTTGAATAGTTCATTTAATTCAAAGTTCTATATTATCATAATCGTTCCATCTTTAGTACATAATAGTACAGTGAAAATCACCTCAATCTATTGATGCTTTAAATCACAAAGTTCTACAATTCTACAAAAGTGTGTAAACATGAAGAACAAAAAGTTCATTTCATCAATAAAATGAATTGACCTTATGATAAAAAAAAAAATTATACTCTAGCTAATTTCTTGCCTTGTCCGTGTGATGCTCCATTGTGATATCACACTTCCCAGTAACCACATCCCAAATCTTTACTTGCTTGTCAGCACTGGCACTCGCTAGTATATTCCTTTTTTTAAGAATAAATGTCAAGAGAGGTATCAAGCATTGGAGTACAAAAAATATATAGATATGTGTGTGGGTGTGTGTATCTATGTATAAGAAGGAATCAAGTTACTCCAAGCGTAAATCAAAAAGAGTTATTCCTCATCTTCACCCTTTATTTTGCCTAAATAATGGTTTTAACAAGTAAATCACCTTTAATAGTTAGATTCAACAAATAGTGAGGATGAAGGGTAACTCTTGAGTCATTCTAATTTGTTGTTTTCAACTAGAAATGGAACTACTAATACATCTGCTCTCAAAGTAACTCTTGAAGCAGCTTAATCTGTGAGTGTGTGTGTGTGTGTAAAGGAAAACATCAAGAAAAGGAAATAAAAGCATAATGCATTTTTAATTCTACATACCTGTACTCCTTGTTCCAAGCAAGACCCAGTACCGAGTCAGTGTGACTGTCATTTATGTATTTGATTGATTTCTGAAACAAAACAGTTTGAAGAATAAGAAAATGAAATTCTTATCAAAGCTGGAAATCAGATTTTAATAAGAAATGGCCGAACATATTGGGTTCAAAAATCTGAAACGTACAAGAAAGGGTATTCCTAGCAGTTCTACATTAAGTATTACAAAAAAGTACAAGCAAAAATATGATTTTGAAAGTTGTTGCTTCAATCCTCATATGCGCAAAGACCTCTGTAATTTCAGTCCTGCTAAACGCTGTTCGCGATCCCAAATAAAAGTTAAATTCATGAATCACAAAAAGACAAACACAAAGTTTTATCAGAAACAATTACACACACAATGACTTGAAAGCATAACCTTTGGTAATCACGTGATTCTAAGGGGAGTGAAATTAACCTTTTTTCCCTTTTTCTTTTCTTCAACAAATCCACCCAAAACCACACATGGCTGCACCGCATCAATCTGAGAACAAATGAAAATTAAAAGGTATTCGGCAAAAAAAGATTTCTCTTTTTTGTGTATGAAACTTTCATACAGCTAACTTAAATTTATGAAATCAAAGCACTTACAACGTCAAGGTCCCAAATTTCTATGGAGGGTTCCATTGAACCCACAGCTATGAAGTTTCCTGTGATAACAATGAAATTATATTAGGCTCCTAAAATAAAGCAAAGACATCAAGCAGGTCTCTAGTATTTTTAAGCACAAATTGGGTAATTCAAACCTCGAAAAAGTTACTCAAACATTGAAAAAAAATATTAATGGTCACACAACAGAAGTTAACATCACATACTAATCTCACTATTTTGTGATGAAATTTAACGTTTATCTACAATGTTTTCAATTCACCTTTGGAGATAGAATCATCAGATCGTATAATTAAGATGGTTTACAAGTTTTTCTTCAGGCTTTTTATATTTTCACCTTTTCTAGGAGTCCTTCAATTCAATTAATTGTTGTAAGCCGGGGAAGGTGAAAAGTTGAATTGCACAAAAAAATCAAACAATCTGATCAACACAAATATACTCATGAGGGCTATATTGTGCAAAGGACCAATGGTTTAAACCTCTTTCTCCTCCGTTAAGAGGGCAATCGAGCCAAGCTGTGCAGAGTGGAAACGCTGGAATAATGATGTTATGGTGAGGATACATGTTCCTTTCATTGGACTCCGCATCCTCGAGTACCCAAACCTACAGTGCAGGAAGCAACGTGAGGTAAGTTAACCTTTTGGATAGTAAACAAAGTACAAGAGTGTATCAGTATAATATACCATGACTCGACTTCACAAGCCAAAAAACATTTAACTCACCTCAAGAAGACTAACATCATCTTCAGTACACGCATAAACAATGACAGAATCAGTTGGATTAATAATCATGTCTTCAAGATCTTCGGAATCATCAGCCTGAAGCATCATAACAGCGTAAGATTATAAGAAGTACCACCATGCTCATAAAGTGACCAAGTGTTGAAACTTACGTTTTTATCTTTGATATAAGGATCCATGTCGTTACTCGGATAATAAAGTTCACCAACTCCGGAACTGAATAACTCAATTCCTAAACAAAATGACAAGCATAGTAGGTACATCAATAATCATATAGAAGAATATAGAGTCACACGATGATAGAAAGACAGAGACACCTTCTTCTTCGTCATCGTAATGGTCCATGTCAAGGTCCTTTAAAGCAATGGTTATTTCGTCAGTGCTTCCGGTGGAAGCTTTGCCAACTGCAGCCGCTACTGTTAATGCTTGCGCCACTACTTCATCGTTGGCGTCTTCATTGTCACCGTCTTCACTGTACATAAACAAAATTAAAAAGTGAATGTCAGGGTTTTATTAGTGAATGAGATTTAAAATTTTGTTGGAACCTAAAGGACCTTGCGTTTTTGTGGTTGGCGATGAGTTCTTGAATTTCCTCTTCCGGAGGAGGATCAGCGACGATAGGCTCCGACTTCGAAACCCCTTTCGGCACCCACGAAATCGCGGAAATCATTTTCGGTTAAGAAACGACTCAACGGAAGGAATGCACACAACAGCAGCAGCAGCCACGGGTATTGCTACTCCAGAGGGTTTATAGGAAAAGGAAACAGAAGAAGAGGGAAGAGAAGAACAACCCTTTCGCGGTGAGAATTTTATGGGCTTAGGCCCAATACGGCCCAACCCTCACATCTTCCTGCATCTTTATTTTGGGTAGCTTCTTTCTTTCTGAATTTCCATAATTTTATTCTGCACCTCCATATAAATTTGTGTATTTCAGAATATATAATTTGCAATATAAATTTTATATTTTATTATGCATTTTAAAATAAAAATATATATTTCATACTATATACCTTAGAATATAAAATGAAAAGTTATTTCAGATAAGATAATCGTAAATTTATCTTCAAGAAGAAATTACGTTCTTAATGTCTAATAAAAGATTAAGGGTAAAATTGAAATTGGTCTATTTTCAAAACTTTGACCTAATTTGGTTTCCAATTTCAAAATTGAGTGGATTTAATCCTTTTAATCAGATTTTGTTAAGTATATTTGACGTTTCAAATGCGTTTTATGATAGTTTTTTAGTTAATTTTGAAACAAAAATGTGTCAAACAGTGTAAACACCTCAAATGCTATCATGAAATACGTTTAAATGTTAAATAAACTTAACGAATTTTGCTTGAAAAGATTAAATTTACGCAATTCTAAAGTTGGAGACACTAAATTAGGACAAAGTTTCCAGAATGAATTAATTCCAATTTTTACTAAAATTGAGGGAAAAAAATATTTAACCCAAAAATTAAATACATAAGAACTGGGTTGAAAATACAAATATTTTAAACATTAAGAAAAAGTTTAATAAAAACTTAATTAAAAATAATTAAATTTATGAATTATTTTAAATTTAATTTAATCTATATTTTTAAGTAAGAAAATTAAGAAGGAAGAGTGACTAGTTATAAAGTATTTATAGTTTAATCTATTCTATATGTTAAGTAAGAAAATTGACTAAATCAGGAACTGGGGAGAGTGTAAAAAGCCATTCCCGTTTTTTTCTTCACGGTATTAAAACTAGGCCCAACTTTAATTTTCCATCCCAATCCCGCTAAACCATTCCCTCTCAGGCGTGGTTGCTCGCCACTGCTCCTACTGCGACGTGAGTTCATCTCAGACTTACTCAACTTCACTCTACTTCATTTCTTTCTCTCTTCTTCTTTACGCACTGTGTTTCGCTACTGAACTCTATTAGGTTTTTCATTCCTTCTGTTTCCGCACTTCTATATGCTGTGCCGCACTTTCACTAAGGTTGATCCCGATGGCAGCTGAATCAAACAATCCGTGTTTTGCATCTTCTTAAACTCAAATTTATTCAATGAATGTGAATACCTCTACTGTGTAGTGTAGCTATATTGCATTTTCTTTTTCTTTTATCTTCTGACACGTTTTGAAAAGTTAACCTAAGAGGTAAATTGATACCTGTATAGTTCATAATGTTTTGTTTTGCTATTATTTGCTTGCTTTGGGATTGTTTCATATGGGAACATGCCGCACCCAGTTTACCTTGCAGGCATATGTGCTTAATCTCCTTTTTTTGTTTTTTGTTTTATTTTCTGTTTAGAGAATACGTCAGGGAATAGTGTTCGAATTTCAATGGGCAGATTTTGCTTTGACCTAAATTTGTGATGGAATGTGACGTTGGAGGCATCTCTGATTCATTCGTGCTGCTGCATACTTGTAAGAGGAGAAGGGTTTATAAAGGCTGCATTGCTCCGTCCGTTGATATCATGACAGAAGCTGAAGCTTTTTTGCCTGTATTGAACTCAAGCGGTTATTATACCAAACCATCTCTGAAGGAATTAGTGGCCAGGGAGCTTGTTGAACCTGGTTATTGCGGCCGTGTTTCTGATTTCACTGTTGGAAGATTTGGTTATGGATATGTCAGGTATCTTAACGAAACTGATGTGAGGGGGTTACATATAGATGAAATTGTCAACTTTCGCAGGCATGAGATAGTTGTATATAGTGATGAAAATGATAAGCCTGCGGTTGGTCAGGGCCTTAACAAAGCAGCTGAAGTAGTTTTGGTATTAGACAGTGAAATATTGAAGTCTATGAAGGGCAAGGAAGATGTTATAGTGAAAAAATTAAAACAAATTACAGAGAGACAGGAAGCGCAATTTATTTCCTTTGATCTAGTGACTGGTGAGTGGAAATTCTTAGTTGAACACTTCAGCAGATTTGGGTTTGGAGATGATGATGAGGAAGACATCGTCATGGATGATGCTGAGGTATATGATGTTGGGAAAGAATCACCATCAAATACCAATGAAGTTGAGCTTTCTCATTCTCTACCTTCTCATCTTAGGCTTGATCCTGTTAAGATGAGAGAAATGAGATTGTTGATGTTTCCAGATGACGAAGAGGTAGAAGACTTAAGTCATAAATCATCTTCTGACAAGCAGTATGTACGGCCATTACAAAGTTCTGCTCACGTCATTAACCATCGTTTCACCCCACCAGTTCCAAGAAAAACTCCATTTCCATTACTTGAGTATAAACATGGTAATTTTGATTCAAATTCTCCTGGAGGCATTTTGATGGTTCAGCAGCATAAGGCCGTGCCTCTTAGGACAGTTAAATCACAAGGTTTTAATCTTGATCTCAAACATGAAACTCCAGTATCTGGAAACTGTGCTCACAATATAGTTGATGCTGGTCTATTTATGGGTAAGTCATTTCGAGTTGGTTGGGGACCAAACGGCATTCTTGTACACTCTGGTGCACCTGTAGGAAGCAGTGGTGATCACAGACTGTTATCGTCTGTCATCAATTTGGAGAAAGTTGCTTTTGATAATGTGGTCAGGGATGAAAATAAAAAAGTGAGTGAGGAACTTATCGAACATGCTTTGGTATCTCCATTAAAATTTCACAAAGGAATAAATCATGTGATGAAAGAAGTTGAAATTGGTCCCTGCAGATTGAAACTTCAAAAGCTTGAAGCTAATCGTACGATCCTGTCTGAGATTTCTCATCAGTACTGTGATCTTATTGAGAGGCAACTGAGTGTTCCTGGGTTATCTTCCTCTACTCGTTTGGGTCTGACACACCAAGTAATGACCTGGGAATTAATTAGAGTTCTTTTTTCTGATAGAGAAGAAAAAGGTCAAGTAGAATCTTTGGGTGCTGACAATGAGGAAGATATGATGCAGGATATAAAGGAAATTTCTCAAGATGTCGACCAAGAAGCACTCCCTCTAATAAGGAGGGCAGAGTTTAGTTATTGGTTGCGAGAGAGTGTTTCCTATCATGTTCAAAATCAAATAAGCTCTCTAAATGATTCTGATTATCTGCAACATATTTTTGTACTCCTGACTGGGAGGCAACTGGATGAGGCAGTACAACTGGCTGTGTCCAAAGGAGATGTGAGATTGGCTTGTTTATTAAGTCAGGCTGGTGGTTCTACTGTGAATCGCGCTGATATAGCAAGACAACTTGATATTTGGAGAAATAAAGGGCTGGATTTTAGTTTTATTGAAGAGGACAGATTGAGACTCTATGAATTGCTGGCAGGAAATATTCATGATGCATTGCATGATGTTAAAATTGACTGGAGGAGGTTCTTAGGTTTATTAATGTGGTACAAATTACCACCAAACTCTTCATTACCCATTGCTTTTAAGACTTACAAGCATTTTCTTGATGAGGGAACAGCTCCATATCCTGTTCCCCTTTTTATTGATGAAGGAACATTAGAAGAGGTTATCGGTTGGAACTCAGATAAGCACTTTGACATTTCATTTTATCTAATGCTTCTTCATGCCAATGAAGAGACAAAATTCAGCTTTCTGAAGGCTATGTTTAGTGCATTCTCTTCCTCCCCAGATCCACTTGATTATAATATGATTTGGCATCAACGTGCAGTATTGGAAGCTGTGGGTGTTATCAGTTCGAACGATCTCCATATTCTAGACATGTCATTTGTGTCTCAGCTATTGTGCTTAGGGAAATGTCATTGGGCCATATATGTGGTCCTTCACTTGCCCCTTCGTGAAGATTATCCGTATCTTCATGTAAATTTGATTCGAGAAATATTGTTCCAATACTGTGAAACTTGGAGTTCAGACGAATCTCAGCAACAGTTCATTGAGGATTTGGGCATTCCCACGGACTGGATGCACGAGGCACTGGTATGTATCATATTTTCTTATCTATTTATTATTTTCACATGTCTCTCGTACCATGTTTGGATGATAGATAATGATCGAAATGTAAAGGAATTAGCTGAAAGGGAATATGTTCCTGTTTGTGGAAGTTTAAAACCAGATTGGAGTGAAATAGTACATCAGGGTACCATTCCCATCATTTCCCCAAAATAACACAATTCGTGTTCCTGAAAATTAAGGTGGAATGGGGGAATTCAAAGGGAATTGAAGATTTGGAGGTTCATCCTGTTCCTATATTAATCTTCCATCCCTTCTTGCTCTATTATGCAAGCATACTGTACATTCTGACTATATTATTATTTCAGTTTGTATATATATATATATGAAATTTTCACTTGGCTAGAGTTTTAAAATCCATAGGATTTATATTTGTTATAGGACAAAAAGTGCTTATTAGATTCACATGGGCACTCATTGTGATCAATATATGACTAAAACTGAATTAAATTGTTGTCCTGATATTCTATATTGATTAATTGGTTATGCTAATGCTTTAAATGTTGAAGAGTTTGGTATTTCTTTAAACGACTCTTCTTGATGTCTGAATGTTTTTTGTTGTGGTGGTGCAGGCAACTTATTATAATTACAATCAGGATCACTCGAAAGCCCTTGAGCAATTTCTTCAGTGTGCATATTGGCAGAAAGCTCATACTATTTTTATAACTTCGGTTGCTCATAGATTGTTCTTGCAATGTAAGTCGTGTGTGTATCTTGCTTGGTAAAAACACTACTAAAGTCGTGTGTGTATTTTCCTTATTATTTCTAGCATATTGTTTAGAGCTTTTACTAGTAATCATATACAATTTTTGTGAATCATACATAGGCTAGAATTACTGATTATCTGAACTTCACATAATTGCCCATTTGGTCATTGCTGCACTGAAAGTTCTTCCTGATTGATAAAAAGAAACTTAAATGATACTCCAATTATTGCCATAGGTTTTCTATTTTAAATTGTATGCTTCAAAAGAGGTTCATCATATAAGGTCTGAGCCTTTAAAACACCAGTATATTTGTTGATCAATTAAATTGAACAGCCTTCCTTTCTGAACACTTAATCAGTTGTGCTTTGAGACAACCCCAGACTCTAGGCTACTTTCTGTAATGGTCACAAGACCATGCCGGTTGTCTTGTTTCTCCAAGCATCCTCTCAAACAATGTTTTCACTTTGAAGGATGTGATCCATACATATAATCTTCAACCATAAATAACACCTAATCTAGCACTGCTGTACGTCTTGGTGAGATTGATAGGAATTGTCGTTGGTTTGGGTATCAATTGACTCATGATAAAAGCTCAAAAGCAATGAGAGAGAGTCTAGATATTATCTGACCCTAGAATTACAAAGTCGTAACTATGGAAAACCAACACATAGTAAAACCTTGAAGTACCAAATAATATTTGTTATCACCAAAAGAAAAACTCTGTAAAAACTACATGAAAATTCATTACGATATGGTTGACCCTGTTCCTGTATCATCACTACTTTAAAGTGATGGAAAATGTTTTATTACTGTTTCTTTTCAGTAGCAGAAAATGACTGGATTTGTTCCTTTTATTTTCAGATAAGTGTGTCCTAGATAACTTATTTAATATCTTGTGCAGCAAAACATGCTGAGATATGGAGTATAGCAACTTCCATGGAGGACCATAAATCAGAAACTGAAAACTGGGAGTTGGGAGCTGGAATTTACATTTCATTTTATTTGATGAGAAACTCGCTTCAGGGTGATCCCAATTCCATGACCGAATTGGTATGTAAATATCATCCCCCCTATCTTTTATGTGAATGGTTGCAATGTGATCCTGACATGAACTGTGGATTGCGATGGTATGAATTTCTACAGTGGTAGAAGACAATAATGCCTGTTACCTTGTAATTTGAAATGCTTTTAGTTGTTGCAATGATTACACCGTACAATCTTCTAATAGGCTTTAAAACGTGATTTATGAAGTTAAGTAACTGCTGTGAATTTTTCCTATCTGTGTTGATTGTGGTTCATGAAGCAAAGTTGTTATGGAAGAGGTTGACATCCATGTCATACATTCTATTTATTTGGTTATGTTTTTTGCTATATCTGGAGACTGAATATTCACATTGTGGTCTTAACTTCTAGAGATTAGGACCCAATTAAAATCATATAATTTCTTGTTTCAGGATTCTCTTGAAAGTAAAAATGCTGCTTGTCAGGATTTTGTCAGTCAGCTAAATGAATCCCTGGCTGTTTGGGGTGGCAGACTACCTGTTGACGCAAGGTATATACGTTGTCCTTTGTGGTTCATGGAAAAATGTTTGCAGTAACTGCTTGTTTACCTGTTTTTAGTTGGTACAGCTTTGTTTCTGATTTTATAGGTCGACTAATATACTTATCCAACACTATTTTGTTGTTGGCTACCGGACTTAAAAAGCGAAAAAAACAAAATATTATAACACAGTTAGTATATTTGAAGTTTTACTTGCTAGTTGCTAGTGTTATTGAAGCTGGTTTTACATCATCCAAGCCACACATATTTAATCCAATAAATTCAGCACCTGTATGTTTTGACACATTATTTCATTAGCTGACTGACTGTATTTACCGTGTGATTGACCATCCATTTAGAGACACTTTATTCTCCATATTCACGTTTACTACTGATTTTGTAGGGTGGTGTATTCAAGAATGGCAAGCGAGATATGTGATTTGCTGCTAGCATCTGTTGGTGAGGGTGCAACCCGTGATGAGCAATTTAACTGCTTTGACACTGCTTTCAGTGCTCCCATTCCAGAAGATCAACGCTCCGGTCACTTGCAGGATGCAGTATATCTTTTTACCAGCTACCTCTTAGAGATATCTAATTAATTCCACAATTTTACCATTTACTGTCAGATATAAAGTCCAATAGAAAATAGAACTTTGATGTGTTTGGAAGGCAGGATTTTTATCTGCATATGATTCATGAGATTTGTGCGTTTTTTGTTTATTTATCTCGGTCTTGTATGATTGATAAGCATGAGATGCCCCTAAATAACATTCATTAATTTTGTTTGTATGCCAACTGATAAGTGGTGATATGTATGGATGGGATACCGATTTTCTGTCATTGTCTAATGAATTTCTACCATGACCTGATCTCAGAAAACTGAGTTGAAATGGAACAAATTGGGAATTGTGCATTCAAAATTTCAAATTACGTGCCACTTTTCAAGGGAAATCTTAACACAAGCCAAATATCAGTATCGTTCAGTAGCATGAATTTATATGCAACTATGTCATTATAAATAACATGATATTTCATTAGGGGTGTGTATGGTGATCTTCGTCTTTATTTGGTTTGAAATTTGAATCTAAATTTAATCTGATAAGATAATTCAATAATATGAGAGAGAAGATTGAGTCTCTTGATATTATATATTAATTTTACATATAGTTAAACTAAAATATAATTAAATCTAAAGTTGTGATTTTTGGATTGGTCAATTTTCAATTTAATTTATTTTCTAAAGTCAATTTGATTTGATTTTAAATACTTCGCCAGGATATATAGCTAGTGGACCGAGAAAAGTTAAGAGAAGAGGAAGTTGATCCATATTTACCATTCGGATTATTAATGATTAACTCCGCAAGGAGCATGCAAAAATATAAATTATCTTTAGTAATAAAAGAGCTCTTAATATTATATTAAATAACACTTACATGTATTCTAATTTTAAAATTTTAGTGAGATGTCGCTCATATTCTTAGTTAAATAGACTTTTTAGTCTTTATATCATCACATTTTTTTTTTCATGTAGTTTTTGGTTCTTGAAAGTTTTTAATTCTGTATTAACACATTTCTTTAGTGTAGTGTTAGGATTTTGAAAGTTCTCCATTTAATCTTAATTTTATTTAACTTTATCCTCAAATCCATTTAAACTTAATTATATTTAAAGTGTATCTATTTAAAATTTAATCTCAATTATGTTTAAAATCACTCAATTGTCCTTCTATTAAATTATTTCAATGTCGTTTCAGAAAATGATAATTTGGTGAAGTAAAATCCGATATAGTTGAGAAGACGAAAATGCCGCGAGGTTGCATTTTCGCAGCTTTTTCGGAGTTCAATTGTTGATTTAATTTGATCTAAACATTTTTAATCACTCTACTTAGTTTGATATTAGTAATTTTTTAAAAATAACCAATAATGAAATAAATTAAATTTATATAGAAATGTAAAATTACATTATTTGAAATCATGTATTTTTGTGAAATGTCGTTAATAAAAGAAATTTGAATATTATTGTTATTTTTATAAATTAATTACTTTATAATTAATCATTTTACATTTTAATTAATACCTATTTTTATTATAATTAAACTAAGGGTATTTTTATAATGTATTATATTATTTAATATTTTTTTATCATATTAATCAAGTTTACTACAACATTGTCTTTCACTCCTTTTTCCTCCTTTCCTTATCTTGCCATTCCTATTTCAATCTAAATAAACCCTAGAAGTAGATCATTAAGTGGCTATTAAGTTATCAAAATATTTTATTTTATAAATAATATACTTAACTAATGCATGTTAGCTTGATAAGAAAAAAAGAAAGTAAGAGAGAAGAGATTGTGCAACACAAACAAGAAGTAGAATCACTTATTTAAACCTCAACACAAGTGAACTGAGCTTGTTCCAAAGCTCTTCATACATACTAACAACATACATGGATTTCAAACACCAAGAAGTAGTTCATATTTCATCATCCCAAAGATCATTGAGTTGTGGCTTGGTGGGTCCATTGATTAAACGACTTTGATGGATTTGACTTATTTTACTATGATCTTCTTCTGTCAATGCCCAATCAAATATCTTCAAATTTTGGTTCATCCTCTCCTTATCGTAGCTTTTTGGAACAAAAGTGACTCCTTGTTCATATAACCATCTCAGAGAAATTTGAGCTATGGACTTGCCATGAGCATCTGCAATTTCTTTCAGAACATCATTATCCATCACTTCATTTGGGCCCCTGCTAGCACCTTTCCTTAAAGGTGAAAATGCTGTTATGATTATACCATTTGTGCTGCAAAACTCTCTCAGTTTCTTTTGTTGCCATGCAAGGTTCATTTCCACCTGCAATATTTATTTAGTAAGAAATAAAAATTAATATGAATTCATCATGAATCTTCTTTCTTGTGAACAGAAATTAGAAAAGAAAACAAAAATCATTACTTGATTCACCACAGGAAGGATGGTAGCAACAGACAACAGATTCTGAAGTTTCTTTACAGAGAAGTTGCTGACCCCAATAGCTTTAGTGAGGCCAAGTTTTTGACATTCTTCCATGGCTTCCCACACACCCTTCACATCAAAAGGCAAGAGATCTTCCACTTCAATGGGAAAAGAAAACTTTCCTGGTTGAGAACTGAGAGGCCAGTGAATAAGATAAAGATCCAAGTACTCTAGTTGAAGAGTTCTGCATCACAAAAGGTTCATGTGAGTAAAATTATCAATTTATATTTCAAGCAAAATGCGTCAAAGTTATATCTTATGTTTATGTTTAGTAACTTTAAGTAAAAATCAAATAGTTCTTACATGAAGCTATCAAATTAGTTTTTTTATTTTTAGAAATATGTGTAATTTAGTCATTTTAATCAAATTTTGACGTTTCATCTCGTACGTAGAATAAAAAATTTGGGTGATCCATTAGCGGTCCGATATCGGGTAAAATGTTCAAGAAAGTTCGTTAGGATAGGCTTTAACTTGGCTCTGATACTATGTTAGAAGTGGACTTTAAGTCTAACTCAACCCCACAAAACCTGCTTGTCAAATGAAGTTTTCGCCTCACTTAGTTATGAATTGGCCTTATCTCTAGTCGACATAGTACTTCTAACATATACTTTTAACTTAAAAACATTTGGTTAAAAGACTAAATCAACATACTTTTAATATCTGTCGAAGTTTTGGAATGAATTGATTCAAATTTTCAGGGTGAAACAAAAAATATATTTAACCTTTTAAATCTTAAATGGAATGAATTGATCACCTGAGAGATTTGCGCAAAGCTGAAACAACAAGATGAGGATGGTTTTCAGTGACCCAAAGCTTTGAAGTGACAAAGAGGTCTTGGCGAGAGACAAGGCCAAGTTCAACGGCTTCTTTCAAGGCTTCACCAAGAGCTTGCTCAGAGCCATAAGCAGCAGCAGTGTCGAAGTGTCTGTAACCCTGTTTTATGGCTTCAATGATTGCTTCCTTTGTGTCTTTCTTGCAGGTGAAA
>Ga0099822_1003956_pt1 | contig 19180 bp, 12 predicted proteins | sample CowpeawhiteBW_FD_76839 | JGI IMG/M metagenome (GOLD analysis project Ga0099822, IMG submission 76839) | Root nodule microbial communities of legume samples collected from California USA - Cow pea white BW | ecosystem: Host-associated > Plants > Roots > Nodule | place: USA: California | collected...
AAAAAATATAAAAAAATATATTTTTTTTAAAAAATTATATTTCATATATATTATTTTTTTATTTACAAAAAAAATAATTTTTTTTTATAAAAAAAAAAATATATATATATATATATATATATATATATATATATTGTTTTAAGTCTTTTGAAGTATAATTTCTTTCTTTATTTGATATGAATATATTTTTCAATTTATTATGTTTGTTAATAATATAGCTAACAATTTTTGATAAATTTGTTTTCTTTTCTTCAAATTTTATAGAATTATTTATTCTTTATATATTTTTAACTTTTAGATTTTTAGATGTTTATTAATAATAAAAATTTTATTTATTTTTATTATTAAATTAAAACAAAAGTTACAAATATTTATTTGTTAAAAAATTAAAATTGGTAAACATCAATAAATTAACTTATCAAAAATTTTAGAGTAAATAATATTTTTACATGACACGTAGAAAAAACATATCAAAATTGAAATATTAAAATAAATTAAAATCATTTTCTGTTATTTCATTAAATGATTAACAAATAACTAAAACAAAATTTTATTGAAAACTTTATTAATAATAAATATGTCGAGGATAAAGTGGTAATTTTTTATTTATTACCTTTTAATCTCTTTAATAATAGTGGGATAAAAAATTTTAACAATCTCTTTATTTCATCATTGTCATTTTCTTGTATGAGGACCTTGGTCTATGAATAAGTAATACCTAAGGACTATAATTGTTACTGTTCATAACCGTTAATAATTTAAACGATATTAACAAAAAAGATCTAATTGAACAAAATTAATGAAAATTATAACCTATTTGAATACGAAAACAAAATTAAGACTGATTTATTAAAATTTGACGAAAATTATGACAAAAAATGTATTTTAACCTAAAAAGTATTATTTGTACAATTTCAAGAAAAATACAAAGTCGAAGACGATCTTTAATCTCGATTTGCAATTCTATATGACCCTTATGTGTATTGACTGTTCTTAAATGTCGATTTTTCAATAAAATTTTTATTGTTCGTATTTTCTTAATAATATCTCTTCATCATTTTCAAAAAAAAAAAGATATTTGGAAATATAAAAAATTAGTATTATTTTAATTATTTAATCATAACGGTGAACTTTTGGTATCTTTATATCATGTCAAATTCAATTATACTTTTTAAACTGTATCTCAATATAATGAACTAAATAATTTTATTTGTTTAAAAAAAATATATAACTTACTAATTAATGTATTATTGATGAAATGTACATGTATGAAATTTTGTAGGACTCTTGTCAAAATTCTAGGAGATGAGAACATAACATTTCTTTAATGTGCTTAAATAAGTAAAAAATAACGTGTTCAAAGAAAAAGAAAAAAAATTCTACAGAACAAGAACCGGTCTAAGAGACACGAATTGTTGATTCCCCTTTTTCACATCTCGTAGTCACAGAGGCAAAAACGACGACGTTGTGGCTCATCTTCTTCTGCGTTTGCGCAATCTCAATTCCTCACCTCAGAAACAATACCACTGACTTCACTCTCCAATGGAGGCCAGGGTCTCTTCCTCTCTGGGCCTCCCTTCTCCGAAGCCACACGAAATCTCAATCTCCACAACCCTCTCCGACTTCCCCTCCCTCCTCACCCACTTCCCCCCTTTCGCCTCCACCACCTCCGTCAAATGGCCCCGTCCCAACCCAAAACCCCAGTCCATCAAATCCCTCCCCCTCCTTGATCGCGCCCTAATCGGCGCCGCCGCAGGAGGCCTCGCCGGCGCCTTTACCTACGTCTGCCTCCTCCCCCTCGACACCATCAAAACCAAGATGCAGACCAAGGGCGCTGCGCAAATTTACAAAAACACCCTCGACGCAGTCGTGAAAACGTTCCAGTCCAGTGGCCTCCTCGGCTTCTACAGCGGCATCTCCGCCGTCATTGTCGGCTCAACCGCCTCATCCGCCGTCTACTTCGGCACCTGCGAGTTCGGCAAATCGTTCCTTGGCAAACTCGAAAATTTCCCCGCCGTCCTGATCCCTCCAACCGCTGGCGCCATGGGGAACGTCGCCTCGTCGGCGATCATGGTACCCAAGGAGCTCATCACGCAGCGAATGCAAGCTGGCGCGAAGGGACGCTCCTGGCAAGTCCTCGTGGAAATTCTCAAAAACGACGGCGTTATGGGCCTCTACGCTGGGTACTCCGCAACGTTGCTGCGAAACCTACCGGCGGGGGTTCTGAGTTATTCCTCCTTCGAGTATCTGAAAGCGGCGGTGCTGCAGAAAACAGAGAAAAACCACTTGGAACCGGTTCAGAGCGTTCTGTGTGGGGCCCTCGCGGGGGCGATTTCGGCGTCGCTGACGACGCCGTTGGACGTGGTGAAGACGCGGTTGATGACGCAGGTGCGCGGCGAGGGGGTGAATAAGGTTGCGGCGGTTATGTACGACGGCGTTTCGTCGACGGTGAAGCAAATTTTGAAGGAGGAAGGATGGGTGGGACTGACACGTGGCATGGGGCCGAGGGTGCTTCACAGCGCGTGCTTTTCCGCGTTGGGTTACTTCGCTTTTGAGACTGCGAGGCTTGGGATTTTGCGGGAGTATCTTAGGAGGAAGGAGTTGAGTGAAAGGGAAACTCAAGTTTCTGTTTCAACTGCCTGAGTTAGTATTTTCACTATTTTTGTTCTTTATTGTTTAATTTATGTTCGGATTTGTGTTGAGTTTTCAATGAGTTACTTCTTGTAGAATGTTTCAGTAGAAAGTATTTGTTATGGAAATTGGGCTACTTAGGTGGCTTATACAAATGTAGGTTCTTGAATGTTGTCGTAGTTGCCCTTTTGCTTGAGATTTGTTAATGGTTACACATAAAGTTGTTGCAATAATAATTGTTATAATAGTTTTCCTCCTCTGCATAATGCTGTTCTCAAATTCAAAAATACATTTTGGTTGATGGTTTGCTTCAGTGGTGCCATGTTCTTGCAGAAACAAAACAGGTTGCTGATTCTTAGGCTGGATACAGTTTTAACTCTTAGATTTCTTTTAGGAGTTTTGAGGCTCCTACTCTTATCACTCTTTTAGCTCTTTTGGTCTTTCACTAGTGGGTTTTGAGTTTTGTCTACAAATGTAATGCTATGAATACTTTGATAGGTCGTTGTTGTTTTTAATCTGGAAGACACATATTAATGCAGCGATAAATGGTGAACCTTTTTGTGCTGCACCGAATAAAATCTCTTCTTGATATCTAATTCTTCTGAAACATGAAGATTACTGAAATGAGTTTTGTTTCTCTTAACAAAGGATTAGCTAACATTATTTTAAGTGTCTCATCATCAAAACCTTCACATTTTAGATATCAATAGTCCAGGCGTATGAAATAAAGTACAATTACAAATGCATTACAGACAATAACTTTAACAAGTTTGTTCAAACAGTGATTTTGTAGCTCATTCAAAATATGATATCTTTTGTCATGTTTTACATTGCAAACTTCAATACTATATCTCACACTTCCAGCCATCCATCCTAGGTTAGAATTTTGAATGTAATACGCCATAACTGCAAATTTTGTGCCACAACACAATTCAGATAACAGACATTAATGGCGATGAAGAGATTTAGAGACTGAATTTTATTATAAACTAAATGAAACTCAAATTCTAGCTACCCTTTTTTCAGAGGTCTAAACAATTGAAAAACCATTTCAAAACAAGAAAAGTTCTCTAAACAGAGCACACCACCTGCAATTTCATCACAACATAAAAAAGAATCGTTTCTTAGAGAAGTAACTAGCAGTTGTAAAAGCACAAAATAAACAAACAGGAGAATCATATATACTCAATTGTTTAAATTGATGACATCGAAGAGATATAATGATGTAAAATTGTAATACAAGACACATAACAATGAAAAATAATAAAATATGCAAATGATGTAAAGTTGTGCTTTAAGACAAATAACAAGGATGAAAAACAATTCAATATGAAATTTCTAATAATTATATTCATTCTAAAGTGTACATTTCATATAAGATAGGAGTTACTGATTTATTGAACTTTGGCACAGAGAAAAACACTATGAAGCTCAAATAAAGAAGTTATTTGGATGAGTACCTGCTAGTCCTTGAGCTACCTGTGTTACTTCTTTAGGTTCACTTCAACATTACACGTATATAGTCTGTCACTTTGTTCAGAAACCTGAGGTAAGCATATCTCCATGGTTGCCAAATTAGTATTGACCCCATTAAGCCCCAAACACCTGTGACGAATCCTAAACCCATGCTCTTATACAATGCTCCATAGAAAAGTGAGTTGCCATCTTCATAAATTGCAACTCCTTGAGGCTTTGTTGTTGTCTTGTCTCCAAGACAAGTTTTATTAAGCTGTTCACCACAAAGATCAACCTTTCCTTCAAAACTAGAGGCATCAAAGGTTTGCAACTGTCTTCCCCAAGGGATTCTTCCCATCAGAAAGTTGTTTGACAAGTCTAGGACAGCTAAACGATCAATTTTGGAAAGAGCAGAAGGAATTTTTCCAGATAAAATATTTCTTGACAAGTCAAGAAATTCTAGTAAGTTTAAATTTCCGATATCAGAGGGAATTTCTCCAACTAAGTTGTTTCTTCATAAATTCAAAGACACTAATCCGAGTAAATATCCAAACTCTTCTGGTATTTCACCTGTTAAAATATTACTTGAGAGATCAATGCTCTTTAGAAGATTCTCTGGATTCCAATACACATGCTCCTGACCTTTCCACATCAATAACACATTGGAGTCATACAGTGCATAGCCGTTATATAATCTTTCACTTATTACTTCCCTTTTCTTCATTGCTGTAAAATTCCTCAAACACGTTGGAATTCCTCCTGACAAGTTATTCCTTGAAAGATCCAAGAGGTGAATTTGTCTCAAATAACAGAGATGAAATGGAACACTTCCAAAGAAGTGATTTACTCGCAAACTCAAGATTCGCAATTGTTGTAGACTTTCTCCAATCCATGAGGGAATAGGATAAGAAAACATGTTTTCACTCAAGTCTAATATATCTAAATAGGTGCAGTTCTTCAGTGTGGATGGTAGTTCTGCTAAATTGTTGTTCCGTAAGATCAAGGCTCTTAAATTAACAAGAGTGCCCATGGATTGTGGAATCTTCCCTGACAAATTGTTATTGCTTAGATCAAGAAATTGCAGTGAATTCAAATGATCCCAACAGTCGCTCAACTGTCCCATTATTTGATTATTTGACAAATTCAAATTGTTCATGTTTGGGGTTGCATTCCTTCTACACAAGAATGTGTTTAAATCTGAAATTTTATTTTCAAAAAGATCCAATGTGTAAGCTTGTGATAGGAAAGCAGGAATTCCACCTTCAAGTTCATTTGACTTAAGAACTATAAACGTGTCATGAAGAAACTTGATTGGTAAATTGGGGATGGTACCTTTAAGACTGTTATAAGAAATATTCATCATACTGATAGATTGTAACTTGTTCCAAAACCATTCTGGTACATAGTCATCAACCTCAGCATCAGAAATATCTAGGCTGTTCAAGTAACTTTGAGTCTGCAACCAACTTGGGAAATTAGGACCCAATTTGCAAGAAGCAAGACCCAAATAAATTAATTGGAAAGTAGGAATCCAGGTAGTAGCAAACATCACTGACAATGAGTTGCCTGATAAGTATAAATCCTCCAATTTGGACAAATTTGTGAGATGCAATTCATTGACATAACCCTCAAAGTAATTCTCCTCAAGGTGAAGCTCATCCAACTCGTATAGCAACCCAATGCTTTTAGGTATTTCTCCTGTTAACTGATTATTGGAAAGATCTAACTTCCTCAAAGATGAAAAAATTGAAAGATTATGCAGCATGCCACTAATCCTGTTATGAGATAAATCCAAATTCTTAAATACATGTCTATTGCACCATGAAGAATTTTGAATGAAGTTCGAAATTTCCCCAGTCAAGCTGTTATTGTAAAGGTATAATTCCTGCAATGTGCATATATCCCCAAAGGAAACCGGAATGTCTCCTTGCAGTTTGTTACTGTTAAGGGAAAGAATTTCAAGAGACTTCATTCTTTTCCCAAATTCATCTGGAATGGGGTCTTCTAACAAGTTTGCATCAAGGTAAAGACAACGAAGATTGGTGAGAAAGTTTAAAATCCAGTGAAATATAGCTGATGATTTCAATAGATTTTGGGAGAGATCAATGAAGACAAGAGAAGATGAAGAATTCTCAATGGAAGTAGATGATGGGACCAGAAAATTTTTATCAGTAAGACCACAATTTTGCAAACGAAGTTCTTGTAGTTTGGAGCTCAAGCTAAAATCTCCTTCAAATATTGATGATGTGAGATTATTGTAAGAGAGATCAAGGATCAAAATATTTTCCAAATAAATCAATGAGGTGATATTAACTGCACCTGTCAAATACACTTCATCATTACCACGAAGATCAAGTTTCTGAATGTGACCTGTTTCATTGTTGCATTCAACCCCGTTCCATATGCAACAATCTGTATTATTTTTGTCGTTGCTCCATGTAGACATCATGCCAAAGTCATCTTGGAGGCCTTGTTTGAAGTTGAGAAGTGCTTGTCTCTCCCTCTCGATGCATTTCACATTCAAGCTGGATCCAAGAATGGATACTTTGGTTTGTAAACACACTAACATAACGAACAAGATTTTGAAAAAGTAACTTCCCATCATGAAAAATTTTCCCCAGATTGCAGACTATGAGAAAGAGCAATGTTCAAGAATAAGAATTTTTAGTTTTCATGTATGTATTGAAAACATTGCCGCAGGATTCAAGTTGTTGGTATGCTTGCATGACTTATTTTCTACTCCCTTTGTCTTCATTCACTCTTCCAAGTCAATCAAGCAACGAAGTCTCAAAGTTAGAATTATTTAAATGAAAAGAAGATCAAATGAAATTTCTCACAGCCGAAAGGAGATAAAGGGAATAAAGGTGAAGATGAGAAACCCTAAATCTTCAATTTAAATTGACAAATATTAGAAGAAACAAGAGCGTTTTGTCAGAAGTGTTAACGAAACTTGTTTGATTATAAATTTAGAAAATTTTGTTTGACTTTGCAATAGCTTCTTTGAAAGTCATTCTTAGCTGATTGAACAATACTCGAAAACTATATATTTTACTCTGAAATGATAACCATTATAAACTAAAACTATTGAGAATCTTGTTTAGTTACTGTTTAAGTACATTAGAAAAGCAAAGCATAAACAATTGAAACAGAGGAAAGAGAATGCTCAACTGAAACATAATTCTAATATTCGATAAACACAAGAATAATATTGGGAGAGATTGCATCTATTTCTAGCTTTTTTGACATAACTTTGCTTGTTTCAATTCTTTTGTAGTCAATTGTTATTGCTGTAAAGGAAACTCTTAACTAATATTTTTCTGCCTGAGGTTGACTGGTAAATCCGTTTGTCGCTATAAAGTTTCAAAAGTAACAAGCAAAACAAATATACCAAAAAATGAAAAGTTAAAAGGATATATATTCTATTCATTCAACTTTCATAGAAGGATTTGATAATTTTTAGAATGTCTTTAGAAAATGAATAACGTCAATCTAAAATGACACTCCTCGTACTTAAATGAAAAGAATAAGAAATGACACTCCTCGTACTAAAATGAGATAATGGGTGTCTGATACAAATGTCCGTTCAATCACGAACATTCGAAAGATATGGTTGAACTTCATAAATTATTTTAAAAGAAAAAACAAATTGAAAATGTTCGTACATAAGATTATAAAAGTGATGGAAGCCTAGAATAAACACAAGAGTTCAAACAGAAATAAGAAGTTATTGAAATTCAGTACATGCTATCCTTCGATAAATCTATTGGCTATGTTCAACTCAATCATTATAACTATAGCCTATCAGTTTGTTCAAGAATCTCATATAAGCGATTCTCCCTGATTTCCAAAGTAGCATTGACCCTAAGAAGCCCCAAAAGCCTGCAAAGAATCCTAGTCCCAAGCTCATGTATAATGCTCCATAAAAAAATTTATTGTCTTCTTCACCATCAATCACTGGTTCTTGAGGTTTTTGTGCTGTCTCGTCTCCACGACAACTTTTGTTGAGTTGCTCACCACAAAGATCAATATTTCCTTCAAAATTAGAGGCACCAAAGGTTTCAAAATGTCTCCCCCGAGGGATTCTTCCACTGAGATTATTGCTTGATAGGTCTAACACACCAAGAGTATCAATGTTTGGAAGAGTAGAAGGAATATTGCCAGAGAAATTATTTCTTGATAAGTCGAGGAATTCTAGAAAAATTAAATTTCCAATCTGAGAAGGAATTTCTCCATATAAGTTGTTTCTTGATAAATTCATAGAAACTAATCCAAGTAAATATCCAATCTCTTTTGGTATTGCACCTGTCAAATGATTACTTGAGAAATCAATGCCACTTAGAAGAACCTCAGGATTCCAAAACACATAATCACGACCTTTCCACATCAGAAACACGTTAAAGTCATAAATATCATACTCAACCGCACCAGATGAAACTTTTCGTCGTCTTTCAATTTGTCTTGGAATTAGTTTCCATTCCTTCATTCCAGTAAAATTCTTCAGACATGTTGGAATTCCTCCAGATAAGTGATTCATTGAAAGATCCAAAAGATGAATTTTCCTCAAATAACAAATTTGGACAGGAACAATTCCAGTGAAGCGATTTACTCGCATGGTCAAGATTTTCAGCTCTTAGTAGATTTTCTCCAATCCATGAGGGTATTGGACCAGACAACAAATTTCGACTCATGTCAAATATAATCAAACTTGCACAACTCTTCAGTGTGGAAGGTAATTCTCCCATTAAATTATTGTTTCGCAAGACCAAAGCTTCCAAAGCACCAAGAGTACCCATGGATGGAATCTCCCCAGATATTTTATTATTGCTCAAATCAAGAAATTCTAATGAATTTAGATGTTCCCAACAGTCGGGAAGTTGTCCCATTATTTGATTATTCGACAAATCCAAAGTGCGGATGTTTGGTTTTGCTATTTTTCCACACACGAATGCATTTAAATGTGAAATGTCATTGTTGGAAAGATCCAATGTGTCAACTTGTGACAAAAAAGTCGGAATTTCACCTTCAAGTTGATTTGAATTTAGAATAAACTTTGTCAAATCACCGTTATTAAGCTTGATTGGTAAATTCGGAATTGTACCTTTGAGACTTTAGCAAGAAATATTCATCACACTTATACTACGTATACACTATTACTATTTTACCCTTACCCGAGTAATTCACTTATTTAGAAAATTTAAAATTTTGTGATGTAAAATGACTTGTTTGGACGAAGAAATTAAAAGAAAATTAAAATTGAAGAACTTCAAGAAGGTATTTCAAATAACTAAAATAATAGAATTTGAAATTCACTAAAAATAGAAGGAAAATGAAATTTCACTCAATTTTACTCAAGTATCACTGACTCACAAAGGTTGATCTGAGTCAGCCCGTGATGAAGATCAAGTTAAGTCAACTTGGGTCAAAAGTCGAGCTGAGTGGTTTAAGTCGAAGGTTGATCCGAGTCGATCCAAGCCGAAGTCAAGCTAAGCCGATCTAGGTTGAAGTCGAGCCAAGTCAATCGATGTCTAAGGTCGACTAGAGTCGGCCCAAGCCGATGGGCAAGCTGGATCAGTTCGAGTTGAAGGTCAAACCGAGATTACCTAGGCCGAAGTTGAATCGAGTCTAGCTGGTCCAAAGTGAAGTCAAGTCTGCTCGGGCCAAGTCAGTCCGAGTCGGAGGTGGAACCGAGTCGACCCGGACCAAAGATCAAGTTGAGTTGACATGGGCCGAAGGTCGAGTTAAGTCTGTCCGAGTAGAAGGTCGAGTCGAGTTGGCCTAAACTAAAGGTTGAGTCGAGTTGGCCCAAATTGAAAGTCGAGCCGAGTCAGTCTAGCTTGAATCTTCATTAGTCGATCTAAACTGAAAGTCGAGACGAGTCATCTCATATCGAAGGTCAAGCTAACCCAACTCAGAATCAAGGATAAAGTTGAGTTTGTCTTAAAATAGAAATGAAATTATTTTATCCAAACTCCATCCAAACAAACTTTTTAGAAAACAAAGGAAATTCAATTGTAAGTAATTAAAATATTATGTATTTCAATTTCTTAAAATTTTTGAAATCTCTCTTCCAACATATGATTAATTATTTTATAAATATTTTACTTTATAATGGCTATTAATAATTGGATTTTTAAATTACGTTAGGTATATTTGATTATTATAAAAGAAAACACAACTCAATGTTTCCACTAATGTTATGCGTTGTAAGGCATATTCATTTTGTAATTTGTTACAAAATCAATTTGAGACAAAGTAAATTCCAACATAAAAGCACGTAGAAACTTAAAGTAATTTAAAATCTCATATAAAATAGCGAATGAACTTGAAAGAAAGTTGTCCCAAATTATATGATTGGATCATTTCAATTATCACTACAAGAATGTTGACAAATGACGTTCGCCAAAATGAGACGTGACAAGACCAAAACCCACGGCAATAGGTGTATGGTGTTAGTCTCGACGCGGTGAACGACACCAAAACCATTAATGTGAAACCTATTTAAGTCAATCAAAGGGCGATGAATAGTAACTTCTTGGTTATCATCGGCTAAACCAACGCGAACAAAAAAAATATAATAATCAGTATAAGATGTGCCGGCCAAGCCCACCCACAATATGAATATAATAAAATATTTAGAAAGTCATTTGTCCGTTTGGACGACAGAGATAGTTAACGAAGCAGGAATTATAATTTTTCTGAGAGAGCTGGAAAATTCAACTCAGCAAGCAATGAGCTCGCCTAACAAGTTTGGATAACATTCGTACATAAATATGCATTTCAAAGAGTGCCGAACACCCTAATCATTCATCTCATGTTTCATTCAACACATAAATATACCAATTTCAATCCATTCAACCTAAAATCAGTCAAAATATACTAAATTTACATATTAAATCAACACTTTGCATCTCAACACCAATTCCTACCCATCACTGATTTCATATTTAACATACACCAGCCAATACACCAAACGTGATTCAACAATCAAAATAAATTTTCGGCAACACCAACCAACCAAAACACAATACACATTACACATGACAAGAAATTAAAATTAAATAATAAACCCTAAAGACATTTTAGCCACAACCTTTTAAAAACTCTAAACTTGCTTTAAAATATACACTATAATGAACCCTAAAGGCCCTCCAATGAGTCACGACTACTTACCAATTTTAAAGTCACTGTAACCACATACTAAAAAACCCTACATACATTCTAACCACACAAACTTAACAACTCAAAACAAACTTTGTTAAAAGTACACTTTATCATTTTTCATTCACATCTACATTTATCAACCATCACTTTGAACAGTGGCGGATCTTGACCAATAATTATGGGGAGTCAAATTAATATATTCAAAATTTTGAAGTTGTATTTGATATGAACATCATTTTAGATACATTGTCCTAATTTCATCCTTTTTACTTATCGGATATTCTTATATTTGAATATGTTTTCCTGTATAATATTGTTTCAAAGAATTAATATCAAATTCATCATCACCTGTAATTTTTTTAACCTTAAGAAATGACTCTCCCAATTGAACAATTGGATTATAAGTACGATATTCTCTTTTATGTAAAAGATTTGAATTTGTTTCATTTTCATTTTTGTGATTAGGTTTTCTTCTATTATTTTTAAAAAATAAATATAAATTCTTTTACTCTTCATCAGACCTACTTATTTTAAGTTTGAAATTCAAAAATAGTTTATTATAATCTAATGAAAAGTTAAAAGATATAATTAATAAAAGAAAACTCTAATAATCAAGTCACAATTGAAAACTCGTTATAAAAAAGCACATAATACATTATTTTTTCTTCTATCTTACTAAAAAGTGAACATACAAAGACTCATGAGATAAAAAAAATAATATTAACTATAATAAATTATTAAATTTTAAATTACAAAATTTTAAAATAATAAAATAATAAAATGATATTGGTCACAAGTCAGCAAAGTGACATGGAAAGATAATAATTATGCAGCCTCTTAAGAGTCAGATCATCCCATTAAGAATTAACATCAATTAGTACTCAATGAATCACAAAAATTTATCACGACTCAATTGAATGTTCTCAAATTTATCATAAACCTAAAAATTAATTAAACAAAAAATTAAAAAATACATAATTAAACTCTTAATATTTTTTAATATATACATTTAATTTAAAATTTTATAAAAACATTAAAAAATTCAATATATAAATTTTTAAAAATTAAAAAATAAATTGGGGGGCCGTTACCTCTCTGCCATATAAAAGCTCCGCCACCGACTTCAAAACCATTAGACATAACATACATAATCAGATAATTGATAGAAAAAAAACATATAAAATTAGAGGAAATTAGATTCAAAAGAAAATCACTCTATAAGTATTAAACCAACTTCTTTTGAATTTCTTAAATATATTTTGGATTCTTATTTTCGGAGGAGTAATGTATAATTTCAAAAAAAAAATTCTTATGTAGTATTATTGATTATGTGTTCCGGGAAGATAGTTCCAAATTAGATGTGTGTGTTCTGAAAAGAAAAATTAAAAAATATGAAGTTGTTCATTTCCGAAAGTAGAAATTAAAGGCAGAGGGTAAACAAGAAAAGAAAAAAAAAACATTAAAGGAACAAGGTGGAAAAGCATAAATTGTGCACCTTTTTCACAAGAATTCAATAACCGTGAATTTCACGCCAACAACTCCCCCAATCCCAATTTCTCATTCCGGTGGATTTCTGAATTACCTATTTAAAAATAATAATAATAATAAAACTTACCCCCATGTTTTCAACACAATACACCTCCACAAACTCCTTCTCCCATTCTAAATGGTGTCCAAATTTTCAACAAAGTACTTGCAACCTAACTGAGAGGAAAAAGCAACTACGAGGATGGAAGGAAGACCTAATGGCCAAGTGAGAATGTAAAATTAAAGTTAAGTTAAAAACAAAGTTAAATATATTTTATTTCTTAATTTTCCGTTTTCAATTTTTTTTTTGAAAATTGAAATTAGTTTTTTTTTTTTTAATTTGGTCCAATTTAGTTTTTAACTTTAGGATCGTGTGGATATAATCCTTTTAATCATATTTGGTTAAGTTTATTAAATGTTTCAAATACATTTCAGGATAATATTTGAGTTGTTTACGTCATTCGACACATTTTTCTTCAATATTAATACCATGAAACACAATTGTAAAGTCAAATAAATTTAACAAAATTTTATTACAAAAATAAAATTTACACAATTCTAAAATTAAAAAAGACTAAATTAGATTAAAATTTCAAAATAAACTAATTATAAAGTTTGTTTTGATATTTCATAAGGGGTGCAGGAAGAAATTTGAGGGGCACATAAACAAATGATTCACATTTCCGATCTTTTAAGCATGTATATTAGTAAATTAAAAGTAAATTAAGATATGTAAAATTAAAACTTAAAAATTTTTAATTTTTAACTTTAAAATAAAAATTATATTATATTTTGAAAAGTAAAAGGGTAAATGTTTTCTTTTTCATGGTTATTTTTCATTTTTACACATTGTAACGTCCCATTTAAATAATAAACTTAATTAAATGAAACATCACACAAAATAATATAAAGAGCATTGTCATGGAGTATAATTGTCACTCCTTACAGTTATCCAAAAGTTACTAGAAAAGAAACATTAGGAAAGAAACATTGACACACCACTATGACATTAACAAAACGGAATAAGAGTTTAACAGTAACCAAAATATATGCTCAAGGAGCAAGTTAATACATAGGTCACAACCCAAAAAGAAAACTTGGAATAAGGGAGATCCAACCCAAGACAAGCTACGCAACAGAGTTTCCATCATCCTGATGACCACGAGGAGTTCTCACATCTGCTCACATCAATAAATTGATGATCATCGCAAAAGGAGAAAACCACACACAAACACATAAGCAAACAAAAAGGGTAAGCTAGAGTGGAAATTTTTTTATCATACAATTGCATACAATCTTAGAGTCAAAGATACATAAATCAACCAAGCATATGATGACCAACAAGCAAGACTCTAAGACTCAATTATCCATATACATATAATCAGTCGGATGGATGCTTGCACTTGTGGTGGCCTCTACTGCTTTGTAGAGCCATTGCCAATGGGTTTCACCCTATCACGCACAAGGTTAGCCTTCAAACATCTAAGACTGTTATCTTGCCAAAGATTATGGCCTCCTGCTGTAAGACCCGAGAAATTTAAATAATTAACTAAATAGTTATTTAATAAATGCGGGTAGTATGAGCCTTTATGACATTTAATGCGATTTAATATGATGTGGAAAAGTACTAGCTTAAATGGTTTAGAGTACTTGATTGTGTGAAAGGACTTGGGTTTGAGTTTTATGTATGCCAATTGTATGCTATTTTAATATGTGTGTTATTTTAAGTTTATGCTTGAAAGGGCTAGCTTGTGAGTCTATGAGCTGGGGATTTTTACTATGTTTTCCTTTGTTTTATCGAAATTTGGAACTTGTAATAACATTATTATTGTAGTGATGTTTACATTATGACGCGTTGAAAGATATTTTTAAATTTTCCCGCGTTTGGGAATAATAAAATTATGTCAATTATTTTTCTATATTTTATTTATTTATTTAATTAAGTAATTTCTAGTAGGATGTTACACCTACCACTCTCACTACTTGAGTTAATGAGATACCACCACGAAACCTTCGTGGAATTACGTCCTAACAAGGAGGCACCACCATGAGCTCCCACCAAAAAGGGTCATGGAATTACGTCCTGACCATGAGGCACCACCATGAAACCTTCGTGGAATTATGTTCTGACTATGAGGCACCACCATGAGATCTCACCTAGAGATTCATGAAATTACGTCCTAAACCATATCAAAATCATGTCTCACCAACCAGCATAAAATTATAATGCATACCAATCTCATGCCAATATATATAACCAACCATCCAATAAATTCATACTTTCCATTTTAGGTTCAACATAGCAACATCTCATCCCCATTTAATCTCATACAATATACATGGCACCATACATAAGATATTACATGCATATTCACATACTTCATACTTTAAATAAGGTACTCCAACCAACCATACAACCAACAACCAACAACATGGAAAAGAACACAAATTCATGCACCAGTCTCGCTCAAGTTATGGACCCTCGCTCAGGCGAAAGAGGTCTTTCGCTCAAGCTACAGGTCCTCGCTTAGGCGAGACTGCCAACAGACCTCCTCGCTTGAGCGAGACTGCTCTTCGCTCAAAGGTGAGGTCTCTCGTTTGAGCTACAACCAAGCGAACCACAACAAGCTCCCACGAGTTCTCGCTTAGACGATACCCACTCGCTTGAGCGAGATGCTTCATCGCTCAAAACGAAAGCTCTCCGCCTGAGCGAGAGCTCGAGCAGCAACCTGGGCCAGTTTTTGTTATTCTCGCTTAGGCGAGACAAGTTTGCTTGGGCGAGAATATCACTTCTCGCCATTGTTCGTACCTGCATCAACCATACATTCCATCCCAAACAACACATCGAGGTATTCCATGTAACCACAGTAGCACACAAGCCATATATGAACATGAAGCAAAGCTAGAATACACAAACATTAAGAAAATACGAAAAACCCTAGCTTCCCTTACCTTTTTTAGTAGACCTAAGCTTAAAGAGATTTCAGACACTGACAACGGTAATACCTCAGCTCTAAGAACGAACTCAGCAGTTGAAGAGCATGGACATATGAGCAAGGATGAGTCTATAAGGACGACTCAAGACATAATAGCGCAACTGGTAGGGAAAAAAGAAAAGAAGAGTGAAGTTTAACTTACATGAGGGCAACGTACTGCAAGCTTGGAGGAAAAGGGGGCTCTCTCTCAAACCATACCAGAGCACTGTGTATCAACTGTGAGAGGGGGAAAAGGAATAGTTTTTTTGAAATGAGTAGAATGAGAGGGTTAAAGCTGGTTTAGGGGTTTTAGGCACCCTATGGGCCCGCCTTAGGCCCAACAAACCAAGGTAGGCCTTTAAACTTTACGGCAAAATTTTAAGTGGGCCTTACACACATGTTCTCCCTTGATTGTAACTTTCCTTATTTTTTAAGATTTTATTGTTCCTTTTGAAGTTTTTATTTTAACTTTTGTTCTTTTTGGAAATGAAAAACATGTTTTAAGTTAGAAACATGTTCCAGAATACTCTGTGGTATTCATAGCAAATGTTGGAAATCAACACACTTAGGGTTTCATTTTTTATTTAAGGTATAATTATTGATTTGGTACCCCAATTTTTTGGTTAAGTTCAATTTGATCCCCATACTTTTGGTTTATTCAATTTAGTACCCTAATTATCTTACAAGATTCAATTTGGTCATCTCGGTTAAGTTAGAGTTAACACCGTGTCCTTACAGGACACATGTCAAGCCATGAAATTTTTTATTTTTTTAAAAAATATTTTACTTTTTTTTTTCAAAAAATTTTAAAATTGTCACGTGTCAGTTTACCATCGTGCCACGTGGCAACATACAATCATGACACGTGGTAGTGATAATAGTTGTTTTCAATTTAGTCCTCTATTTAAATTTTTAGTTCAATTTAGTACCCCAATTTTTTAAAATGATCCAACTTCGTCCTTTCCAATTTGATACCAAATTAGTAACTAAGTTTAATTATAACTTATATATACATGTTAAAATTATTGTTTTGAATTTATACATCAAATCACTACACCTAAATATTCAAATTATTTTATTTTTTACAAGTGTAAAAAATTTCATGTGCAAAAAATTACAAAGGTAAAAAATGTAAAAAATAAAATAATTTAAGTATTTAGGTGAAATGATTTGATGTATATACTAGAAAAAGTTATTGAAACATGTAAATATAAGTTGTAATTAAGCTTATTTACTAATTTGGTCTCAAATTGGAGAGGACGAAATTGAATCATTTTAAAAAATTGGGCTAGTAAATTGAACTAAAAATTTAAATAGGGGACTAAATTGAAAACAACTATTACCATGCCATGATTGTAAGCTGTCACGTATCATGATTGTAAGCTGTCACGTGACACGACAGTAAACTGACACGTGATAGTTTATAATTTTTTACAAAAAAAAAAAATTTAAAAATTTTTTAGAAAAAATTAAAAATTCTACAGCTTGACACGTTCCTGTACGAACACAGTGTTAACTCTAACTTTACGAAAATTACCAAATTAAATCTTTTTAGATAATTGAAGTATTAAATTGAACAACAAAAATATAGGAACCAAATTAAACTTAACAAAAAAATTGGAGTACCAATAATTATATCTTTATTTAACAAACAAGACTTAGTGAATTTATATTCAATACAATCTATATCACTAATAAAGAGATTTTCTCTTTTGATATTCACATTCTTTTTAATTTTATATTTTTAGTAATTATTCTCTTAAACTTACATAATTTGTAATAAAATATTACCTACTAATGGATAAATAATTTATTTTACAATTTTTTATAAAATTAATTTAATAATATGGATTTTATTTTAATAATAATATTTTTTTTTATTATAATAAAGAAATGATCCTATATCAAGTTTCTACTGCATTAACACTAAAAGACTACACATTTTAAGAAATCATAATTAATTTTAACAAATAATTATATAATCCTATAACTAACCTTAGTATAAAAAACGAAAGTTTATATAAAATTGAATACATAAGTATATTAAAATAATAAATACATGATTAAAGTGAATGAAATTAAAATAAATTATACATAATCTTGAAAGTACACTTGAGTAAAAAAAAACAGATGTTTTTATTTCTTTAAAAATTTTAAATTTTATAATATTTAAAACCTAATAATGGATATTTATCAAAATCGTTTTATATAATATTTAAAATGATTTATAAAGAATAATTTCTGATTTTATTATGGAAAAACGTTATGGAAAAAGCTAGTAGTATAAACAAACTCTTAATTTGATAACAGCACGTCGCAATCTATAAAAGTTATGTGGTAAAAAAATGTGTAGGGTTTTTAAATAGAAGAAAGTTAAATTATTGATTTGATCCCTATTTTTGTAGCAAAATATCAATTTGATCTCTTAATTTTTCTTATCTCAATTTGATTTTTATTTTGGGAAATTTGATGTCATCAAGTCCTCTCCGTTAGTGGTGTAGTAACGATGTTAAATGGGGTGCCACGAGTTAGTTTATGGATTTTTTGATTTTGATTTTGATTTTTTATTTATTTTAATTTTTTTTTTAAAAATTAAAAATTTGTCACGAGTTAGTTTATGGATTTTTTGATTTTGATTTTGATTTTTTATTTATTTAAATTTTTTTTTTTAAAAATTAAAAATTTGTCACGAGTCAAACTGACATTGTGTCACGTAATAGTGATAATGTCACGTGTCACTATAATGGAAGGTGTCATTTCTCTATTCTTAATTTGGTTTTAATATTTTAAGGTTAAAATACTCCGATGGTCATCGTTTTGGTTCAGAAATCTCAAATTGGTCCTCGAATTTTAATTGATCTCAATTTCGTCCTCATTTTTGTAAATGTGTTTTAAATCAACCCAATCGTTAACAGTGTTAAAATTATTAACGTTAACTTTATTTTAATCTTTTCTGACGTGGCTTTATGCATTATTTTGAGGACTGAAAAATTGGTGCGTGGACCCTGATAATTAAAATAAGCATCATCCTTGAAACCCTAAATTACTGAATTAAGGATTGGAATTGGGTGGTGAAGGTAGCACTGCACCATGAAAAAAAATTGCAGCCAACAACTTCTTCACTTCCACCCTATCCAAGGAAAAATCAACACCACCAATTACATACCAATTACAAAATTAGGTTTTCCAAAACCAAAATACGAAAAAAAACGTCCACCAAAACAACAAATATCATACCTTGAACTTTGGGCAACTCCAAAATTTTCTCCCCCCTGTTCTTAACAATTCTCGTGATTACCTTTTCACCACAATAGCAAACAGGTGTTAAATCGAACCTCCTCACCGCACCTCCATGAGAAGAAACGTTGGAATTTTTCATTTCCCAACCATTGCAAGTGCAGGACGAGCAAGAATGAGAGGGAGACATTACC